>Ga0247608_10008308_pt1 | contig 10496 bp, 7 predicted proteins | sample 176DNAGHGlowgp2_FD_193490 | JGI IMG/M metagenome (GOLD analysis project Ga0247608, IMG submission 193490) | Sheep rumen microbial communities from Palmerston North, Manawatu-Wanganui, New Zealand - 1766 DNA GHGlow gp2 | ecosystem: Host-associated > Mammals > Digestive system > Stomach > Rumen ... | reverse complement strand
GAAACTGGTGAAGTAAGAACTAAAGTATTCTTCTGTCATCCTTATGCCTCTAGGGAAAAGGGCCATTGTGAAAAAAATCATGAATATATCAGATATATTTTACCAAAAGGAACTGTATTTGATTTTTTAACTCAAGACATGTGTGACTTAATGATGTCACATATTAACTCAACTAAAAGACCATCAGTTAATGGTTCTCCATATGATTTTATGGCATTAGCTTATGGTAAAGAATTAATGGATTTATTAAAAATAAAAAAGATTGAAGCTAATGACATTACGCTTTCCCCAAAGCTCATTAGATAATCAATCTTTTCCATAAAAATATAAAAGTCAAAACAAGGTAATTAATTTAATAAATCACGCGGAATTAAGTTATGCAAAATTAACTATTCGCTATCATTAGACCAACTACCATTATTTTTTTTGCCTTTTTTAGGCAATTTCATTATACTACATATTTAAAAAAATACAAAAAAAGAATGAATGACATATATCCGTACTTTAACGGAAATTACTCATTCATTCTCATTGATAAAAGTTTTCAACTATTTACAGCGGAATTTACTTTATCAATTAACGGAAAAATATTAGAAATAAACCCAATGATGTTCTTAGGTATGAAAAGGCTGTGAAACCCAAACTTGTAAAAGTTATGTTTCACAGCCTTATATTCTTTCATATAATTCCCATACACCATCGTATGAATAATCAATTACTAAATTAAATTTAGTTTCTAATATTATTTTAAAATCATCATAATTTTTATATCCTGAATTAGATGCAATAATTATATAATCAACATTTGAATCAATATATGTAGTCATTTCTTCATATAATGTAGGATAAACACCATTATATTGCCACCATGATTGATAAGTGAATTTATTATATTTAGGATTAATATCTAATGCTAAATAAGAAGTAGATATTGTATCAATAGCTAATAAATTAGGATTTTCTTTTCCATTTTCATTTATATATTTTTTTACTTCAGTTAATTTTTCTAAATTCTTATGTCCTGTCTCGCCTGTGAAATTATATGTAACAATTGGAGATATAATTCCATATATTAGCATAGAGACTATAGTTAAGCTTGATATTATTTTTAAAATTAATTTAGTATATTTAAATTCTTTATTTTCTAAATATTTTAATGGATATGCTAAAGTAAGTATATATAGTCCTGTAAATTGCTTAAAATGATGAGTATATACACACATAGTTAAACCAGAAAATAATAAGAATCCTGATAAAATAGCCATGAATATAAATAATTCTTTACTAAATGATTTTCTAAATAAAATAACAATTATTAATTCTGCTATAGATGTTTCAAATGCTAAGAATATGCATATTTTCTTTTCAAAGAATATATCAGTTGTACCTCTAGAATAAGAGAAATTTTTAATAAATGTATATTCCATCATTTCATTAAAATATCCACCTAGATAAGAAACAAGCATTGCGATACCTGATGTTATAAATATACCTAAAAATCCAAATGCTGCAATAATAAATAATTCTTTAATACATTTATTATAGAAGCAGTATATTACAACAAGTAAAGCCAATAACATAGGAATTAATACATTAGATGGTCTTACAAATAATAAAATACCTAAGCATAATCCATTTAAAAATATTGCATATCTTAAATATTTTGTATCATTATCAATTATTCCCCTTACTACATACGCAATAGGTAAAATCATTGCGAACATAAACGCATCATCTGCAGTAGTACCTTCAAATGCTGTAAAATAAATAGTAATGAAGAAGCATACAATAAATAAGCTAGATAGCTTACTTAATTTTAATGATTTACATAATTCAATAACACCAAAGATACAAATTGTTGAAACAATTGACTGCATCACATAAAAGCCATATGTCCTATTAATAAAGGCAGCTAATGCTGAATACCAGAATAAATAAGGACCCTTATGATCTAGACAATCAATATAAGGCTTTCCTCCCCCATTTATTGTAGTACCTAAAACCTTTATCATTGATGAATCGCATCCATTACTATTTGGTTGAAAATATAATGGTGATGCACAGTAACAAAAAAGTAGTGTTGCAATAAAACCAAATACAATAGAAAAGATTGTTAATGATATATAATATCTTTTATTATTCATATTTATATATTCAAAAAAATTATTTATTTTCTCCACCATATAAATACCTCACAAAGTATTATAAACAATTTATTAAAATTAATAAAGAAATATTTTATTTATTGTTATATAATAAAAGAGTATTTTACAATCTAGGGAGAAATTATGGTTAGTTTAAAATTAGTAGGATTAAAATCATACAATTTTATAGAAAAATATATATTTGTATTAGCGCCTATTTTAGCCCTAATCATTTTTTTAGTTTTAGCTAGTATGAATAATATCGCACCAATAGGTAGTAACACAGTAGCTTGGTGTGACTTAAATCAGCAAGGTATACCACTGTTAAATCAATTTAAGGATATATTAGAGGGAAAACAAAGCTTATTTGGTAATTTATCAGCTGGTGGTATGTCTTATTTTGGAGTATTCTTTTTCTATATTGCATCTCCATTTTCATTTTTAGTTATATTTATTGATAAAGTTTATATGCAAAGCTTTGTTAATATAATAATAATGCTAAAAATGGCAACAGCTGCCTTTACATTTAGCTTATATTTAAAAAAGAAATATCCTACCCTAGATGGAATAATTAATCTAGCCTTTAGTATATTTTATTCTTTTTCTGGCTATGTAATGATGTATTATCAAACCCTAACATGGCTAGATATGATTTATTTATTCCCTATTTTATTATTAGGCGTAGATTTATTAATAGAAAAAGAAAAAATAATACCTTATATAATTTCTATAACATTAATTGTATGTATAAATTATTATATAGGTATAATGTGTGTATTTTATGTAATATTATATTTTGGATTTAAAATGTTTTATTATAGAAAAGAAATGAATGTTAAAGAATTATCATTTAAATTCTTAATATCTTCATTTATTTCAGTATTATTATCAATGGTAATATTAATACCATCATTTATAGATTATAGTCAATCAAGTAGAACAATATCTATTTTTGAATCATTAATGAATTCTAATTTTTTAACACCATATGAAACAGCTATTCCATTAATTTTAGGAACAATTATATTAATACCTTTTGTATTTAATAAAAAGAAGAAGGACGAAAAGCTAATTAAGCTTATTTTATTAGCTTTAATGTCTATTCCTATAATTGTAGATCCAATTAATAAAATGTGGCATTATGGCTCATATCAGGCCTTTCCATGTAGATTCGCATTTATTAATATATTCTTATTATTAGATATTATTTCTATGTTATTATATGAAGATAAAAATGGAGAAATAAATAAAAAGAATATAATAAAATTTTCTATTGGGTTATTTATATCATTAATAATCATTATATTTTCATTCATATTTGAAAATATATATACAACAAATAATATGAATGTATTAGAATATTATACTCATTCACTTTGGGGTAAATGGTCATCTTTAAGTGCTTTATTGATATATTATTCTGTAATATTATTTGGGGTTATTATAATTTTTATATTATATAAAATTAAATTTATTCCAATAAAGGGATTAGGTTTAATATTATTATCTCTAGCAATAGTTGAATCAGCATTTTCATTTAAGGTATATATGGTATCTGCCTCAAGAGATACAATAAGCTATGAAAGATATTATGAAATATGTAATTTAATAAAAGATGATTCATATTATAATGTTAAAACGAGTACTAAAATAAAAAATGTAAATGATTTAGGTGGGGCAGGCTATAATAACTTTGGTCATTATACATCTTTAACACCTAAAAGCTATATGGACGCTTTAAAGAAAATGGGCTATTCATCATATTGGATGGAAGTAGGAGCTTATGGTGGTACTATATTAAATGATGCAATATTATTAAATAAATATACATTATCATCTGGTTCAAGCTTCTATGCTAATTATTCAACAGATTATTATAATATTAAAGAAAATCAGGTATTTCCTTTAGGTATAGTAACTAACAATGATTTAACAAAATATTCTACATTAGAGGATAATACTAGAGGCTTGATGCAGCAAAGTATTAGTGAAGCATTATTTAATAAAAAAGAAATGATTAAGACATATAATTATAATTCTATATCTAATCTAAATGATTTAAGTACTGATAATACTTTTGTTTTTAATAGAATAGATTATAACGAAAATGGATATATTATATATGAAATTAATGTAACAAATAAAACAAAATTATATTTTGAAGCAATAGATAGATATTCTAATAGCTTATATCAAGGTATTAATGCCGCAATTAATGTATATGCTAATTCTAATATGAAGGCAAATAAATATCCAGGACAATCATATAATGGTTTTGTAGATTTGGGTACATTTGAAAATCAAAATGTAACAATTAAAATAGAATTAAATAGATCTATAACAGCTGATTCATTTAGTGTATTTGGAATAGATATGAATGAATATGATACATTAATAAGTAGTAATGTTAATCATGCAGATTTAAAATATGTTAATAATCATTTTGAAGGAACATATGAAGCAACAGAAGATTCATATATGTTTTTACCTATTGCGTATACAAAGGATGTTAGAGCTAAAGTAAATAATAAAAATGTAGACGTATTAAAAGTATTTGATGGCTTTGTAGGAATAAAACTTGAAAAGGGTATGAATAATATTAATATTTCATACTCTAAGTCAGGATTAATACCTGGTATGTTTATATTTGTTTTAGGCATAGGTTTATTAATAAGCTATTTTGTATTACAGGATAGAAAACAATTAAATATATTATTTGAAAATGATAGAATAAAATCAATATCATATTATTTAGTAATCATTGGAACTATATTATTATTCATTATTTTATATATTTTCCCATTGCTAATGAATTTAATTGGTTTTATTATTAAATAAAGGGGGATAAATATGGAAGGTATGGTAAATTTATGGAAAATTTCATTTAAAGACGAACCAGAATATCTTAAATATGAAAAGATTAGAAAGCTAAATGGAGAAGCATTAGATTCATTTTTCTATTTTGCAGAACCTAATGTAGAAGAATATGGTGATACAATAAGAGAATATTTAAATGAATTATTTTATAATCATAAAATTAATATAAAAGTAGACATTTGTGAAATAGATGGTAATCATTTCTTTAAATTATTATTTTATAATTTTTCAAATGATGGTAAGAAATTAAGTCAAGATTTTCTAGATAAAACAAGAATTAGAAAGCAAGAGAAGCTTAATATGATTAAATCTGTTTCAAATGGAATATCATCTATATTTGAAGTAGTAAAGGTAGGATCTAATAATTTCAAAACTATTATTAAAGATATTAATACTAATAAAACATATGAAATAATAGATACAGGTGTAGCATACGCTAATACATTTATGAATGATAGCATAAAAAATAGCTTAATTGTCACTAATCTATTTGAATATGATGGAATATATTTTTTAGATAATTCAGTTATTTTAAATAAGAATCAGCCAGAAGTTAAGCAATTACTAAAAGATAATAAGAATTATAATTATGATTTTATTCAATTTTGGATGTTAGCTTTTAGTATCAGTAGTAAAGCCGAAATGTAAATTTATGTAATCTTAACATACAAATATTTGCATAAATTAAAAAAATGTGTTATTATTCATTCGTAAAATAAATAGATTCCAAAAGGGAGTAGAAGCCTGCATTGCAGGATTATGTGTCGACATACCCAGTATTTATATACTCGTACATAAGTTAAATTTCGAGACTTTTACCATTTAGGTAGGAGTCTCTTTTTTTACCAATAGAGGAGGAGAAACATGATTCCAGAATTTTATGAAACCTGGCATATAGCGCCTAAATTAATAATTCTTTTAGTCTTTATGGTAGTAGGTATATTTTTCTTAGTTAAATTCTGTGACCTATTTGTTGGTGCTGCATCTTCAATTGCGAAAAAGCTAAAGATTGCTCCAATGATTATCGGTTTAACAGTAGTAGCTATGGGTACATCTTGTCCTGAGCTTGCAGTGTCTGTATCAGATTCTATTAGCTGTTTAATTAATGGTGGGTATGCAAATGTAGCAATTGGAAATGTAGTTGGCTCTAATATTTGTAATATATTATTAGTTCTAGGCCTTTCTGTATTATTTACTCCAATAATAATTAAGAAATCTACAATGAAAAAAGAAATGCCATTTTTAATGGGAGTATCTTTATTACTTGTAATATTTGGTATATTCTTTGGCGTAGGTACAGCTACAGGTAATTATGCAATATTAAGATGGGAAGGTATTATCTTTGTTTTATTAATGATTGGATACTTAGTATTCCTAGTAATTGATGCAAAGCGTCACCCAGTAGAGGATGAAAACCAAGAAGAAATTAAAGATATGAAAATGTGGAAGGCAATATTATTTGTTGTCATAGGTATAGTAGGTATTGCAGCAGGTGGCGAATTTGTTGTCTTTGGAGCTAAGGGCTTAGCAGTAACAGGTGCAACAGCTATGGGAATTAACCATGATTTAGCTGAATCATTAGTTGGTTTAACAATTGTTGCGGTAGGTACTTCATTACCTGAGCTTGTAACATCAACTATCGCAGCTAAAAAGGGTCAAAATGATATTGCTTTAGGTAATGTAATTGGTTCTAATATATTTAATATCTTATTTGTTTTAGGTATCGCAGCGACAGTTAATCCATTAACTACAGGAAATGAAATAGTAGTAGATTTAATTGTAATGATGTCAGTTACTACATTATTATTCGCCCTAGCATTTACAGGAAAGCTTGGAAAGAAAACAGGTATCTTATTTATTACAATATATGTATTATATGTAACATATTTAATATTAAGAACTGTTGGAGTATTTCCACAATTATAAAAATTATTAAAGAAGAGCTTTATGGCTCTTCTTTATTTTTTCTAAATATGATAAAATCACTATGGTGAGTTTTATGGCAACAAAAAGACAAGAGAAAAAAGCATATAATACTGCTAAAAAGGTAGCAAAGAAAAATCCTGGCTTAGTAATAGCTATAGTAATTATTTTATTATTAATTATTGGTGGAGGATTTGCATATTTATATTTTAGTGGTAATTTAAATAAATTTTTAAATAAGAGTGACAATAATACAAAGACAAATCAAAATGTGCCATTAACAGTAAATGGTGATGTTCAAATATATTCAATCGAAATGAGAGATGAATATGGAGATGCATTATTCATTAAATATAAGGATTATGATGTATTAATAGATTCAGGTAATTATGGCGACGCTGAATTTGTAAGAGATTTTGTTGATTCTAATATATCTTCAGATAAGAATCTAGATTTATTAATAGTAACTCATTGTCATGCAGATCATTTAGGTGGAATAACTAATAATGGTATCAAGGCATTAGATAATGTAAAAACTATTTCAAATATTATTGATTTTGGTCATACAAGATTAACTAATCCAATGTATAAAACATATGATACATTAAGAAAATCATATATTGATAAGGGTGCTAAATATTATTCGGCTTATGAGGCTGCAAATCACATAGATGGAATGGAAAGCGTATTAACATTTGAAGATTTATCTGTTGAAATATTAAATACATTTAATTATGCATCTAAGGATACTGACTTACCTACTAGTGCTTCATTTAATGAATATAGTATAGCTACATTATTCACATATAAAAATACTAAATTATTCTGTGCAGGTGACCTAGAGGATGCTGGAGAAAAATCTTTAGTTGAGCATGCATCAGAAACATCTTTAAAGGATGTAAAGAAGGAAGATACAGTAATTTATAAGGCATGTCATCATGGAACTGATGTAGGTACGGCAAATAATACAAAAACAGGAGCTACATCTACAAATGGTGGAAATAGAATGGCATTGTTAAAATTATTAAATCCAGATTATTGTTTTGTAAGCTCAGCTATTGCTGAATCTGACCATCCATTCCCAAGGGCTGTTGCTACAATGCTATATTTTACAGATAACCTATATTTTAATGGTACTAATGGTACATTATGCTTTGATTTAGATGGAACAAACGTAGGAATCCAAGGAATGGGTGCTACAACTAATTATAAATTAGATGGATTTACAATTGATTATAATGCTGAAAAGAATTATAAATATACTGAAACAACATGGTATAAAAATCATAAATTTTTAGGTACAATGAGCTGGTATAAAGGTGGAATAGAAAATCCTACAGATAAAGATTTAACAGAATGGTATTTAGAAAAATTAAAGTCTGATTATCCAACAGTATAGGAGGCTTAAATGGAAAAGGTATTAGAATTAATAAAAAAATATAATAAAATAATAATCTTTGGCCATGTAAGACCCGACGGAGATTGTATAGGAAGTCAGTACGGCTTATATCATTTAATCAAAGATAGCTTTCCTAAAAAGAAAGTATATGTATCTGGAGAGACTAGTAAATATGTAGGCTTTTTAGGTGAGCCTACTATGGTAGATGATTCATTATTTAATGGTGCCTTAGGTATTTGTGTAGATGTTGCAAATGCTGATAGAGTATCAGATCAAAGATTTAAAAACTGTGAATATATATTAAAAATAGATCATCACCCAGCAGTAGAAAACTTTGGGGATTATAATTTAGTTGATGATAAAGCTCCTGCTTGTTGTCAAATATTAGTAGATTTTTATTTAAAATTTAAGGATGTACTAGTTATGTCAAAGGAATGTGCTACTGCATTATATGTTGGTATAGATACAGATACAGGTAGATTTAAATTTGATTCAGTAAAAGCTAAAACATTTAATGACGCAGCTGTTTTATTAGACCATGGTGTAGATTTATCATATATCGATAATCATTTATCAGTAGAATCATTACAATCATTAAAGCTAAGAGGATATTGCTTATCTAATTTTCAAATGACAGAAAACGGATTTGCCTATATCAAAATGACAAGAGAGGTAATAAATATGTTTGGCGTATCTGATGAGGATGCAGCAAGTCAGGTTACATCAATTTCTACAATTGAAACTTGTCCTGTATGGGCAATGTTTATTGAATATCCTACTGAAATAAGAATAAGACTTAGAAGTAGAGGTCCTGTAATTAATTTATTAGCTGCTAAATATGAAGGTGGAGGTCACCCAAAGGCATCAGGTGCTCACCTAGATTCCTGGGATGATTTAGATAAATTTGTAAAAGATGCTGATGAATTAGTTAAAGAATACAAAAAAACAGTATAAAAAATACCTAGAATAGCCACATATTCTAGGTATTTTCAATTTAAAACGACATTTTTTTTAAATTATCTTAAAAATATACTTGAAATATTTTCAATATTCTTGTATACTAATCAAGTGCTTAGAGATAGGAATATAGCCAAGCGGTAAGGCAAGGGACTTTGACTCCCTCACGCGCTGGTTCGAATCCAGCTATTCCTGCCAGTCAAAATGCTAGGATTGATTATGATATCAATCCTTTTTTCATTTTTATATGTCGAGAGACAAAAACTGTTAGCAATAAAGTTACACAAAAAGTAGCGAAAGATTTTGAAAAGATTAAATTAAATCCTATATTGCTAAAGAAAGTAAGATCACTTTTAGAATTAATTGAAGAAAATCCATTTACTAACCCACCATCTTATGAAAAACAAGTTGGTATTGATAACACATATTCAAGAAGAATTAATGTTCAGCATAGATTAGTTTATCAGGTGTTAGCTGATATTAATACTATAAAGATAATTAGGATGTGGACTCATTATGAAGGATTATGATTATCAAACTCATAATATTAAAAAATAATGACATAGATTATTAGCGGGTGGACAAATGAATATTAAAGCTAAAATAGAATTAACCAAAAAAGGATATTTATAAATTACCAATTATGGTAGTAATAAATATTCCTAAGGTTAATTCTTTTTTCTTTACACAAGAATGACTAGTCATTCGCGCGGTTGTATAATTTTCTATATAGGAGGTTATACAATGCAATCAATAGAAACTAATATGATTGGAGAATTATTGATAATGAAACAAATGAAGATTAAACCAAACTTCAGTGATTTATCTAGAAGGTATGGATTGGATAGACATACCATTAAAAAATATTATTATGAAGGAGGAATACCAATTAAGAAACCAATAATTAGAAAGGGTAAAATTGATAAGTATGATAATGAAATAAAGGAATTATTAGAAAACCCTTCTGTCACATGTATGGCAGCATATAAATTTTTAGAAAACAAATATGGAAGTTTAGATTTTACTTATGGTGGGTTAAAAGAACGAGTCAGGGTAAAAAAATTAAGATGTAAAAAGAAAGATCAAGATGTGCATTTAAGATACGAAACTGAGATAGGTGAGCAATTGCAAGTCGACTGGAAGGAAGATTTAAAAATAACTACTGTTGATGGTGAGGTCATTGAATATAATTTGTT
>Ga0247608_10008306_pt1 | contig 10497 bp, 7 predicted proteins | sample 176DNAGHGlowgp2_FD_193490 | JGI IMG/M metagenome (GOLD analysis project Ga0247608, IMG submission 193490) | Sheep rumen microbial communities from Palmerston North, Manawatu-Wanganui, New Zealand - 1766 DNA GHGlow gp2 | ecosystem: Host-associated > Mammals > Digestive system > Stomach > Rumen ... | reverse complement strand
GCATCTTGAGTGTCTGAGCGCTCTTGTCAAAAAGGAGTGAACCAGCGGGGTTGCCGTCCTTTGTGAGCTCAACACCGTTAGACTTGAAAGCTACCTTGAACTCCTGTGAACCCTTAACACCTGTCATTGTTGCCTTGTCCTTCTCGATCTTGAGGTTCAGAGCAACCATGTTTGCAGGTACACCCAGGGGAGCTGCATACTCTTCACATGTCTTACCATTGATTGTTGATACTGTCCAGTCACCTACAACATCCTTCTCAACGCTGCATGCTGTAAATGCCATACCCATCATGACAACGGACATGACTACAACTAACATCCTAGCAATAATCTTCATCATTCTTTCCTCCAATTCTCTTATTCATATTCTTGAGTAATGATGAGATGCACGATCAGTGCATTCGGCAGTATTTTAATAAATATCACCGCATTTGCAATATGGCTGCACACATAAGGAACGGATGTGGCACAAAAAGCCCGAAAGGCACGAATGATGCCATTTTGGCACGGATGATGTTTACAAACTCCTTTTTGTCCTTTATACTTAATCGCGTTTATATAAGGAGCACACAATGAATATTGCGATCGTAGATGACAACAACTCCGACATAGAGCAGCTTTCCCCGATCCTTCAGGATTATGCTTCTCTCAATCTGACAGACATCTCCATAGATCCGTATAACGATCCTGAGGAGTTCATATCTTCATATGCTCCTTTCAGGTATACAGCGATATTCATGGATATCTACATGAATGGCAAGAACGGCATTGATGCTGCCGGGAAGATCAGAGAGATGGACCCGAATGCACTGATCATCTTCCTTACTACAAGTGAGGATCACATGCCGTCTGCGTTCTCGCTCCATGCTTTCGATTATGTGATCAAGCCTGCAAATAAGGACCGCATATTCCGCCTGATGGACGATATCACGCATCAGGTAACAAGGGACGGCAAGTGCTTTACATTCCATGACGGCAAGTCAGAGTACCGCATCAGGTTCAGCGATATCATGGGCATCAGGTCTAACGGTCACTATCTCCATATCACTGATAAGGATATGAACGAGCATAAGAGCAGGATGAATTTCGGTGATGCGGAAGAGCAGCTTAGAGAAGACGGTAGGTTCCTTCTCATCAACCGCGGAACAATGGTCAACATGGACTATATCACTGACTTCGGGAACGGTATCTGTGTCGTCGGCGGCATGATCCATCTTCCCTACAACGTCAAGAAACGCAAGGACCTAGAGCAAACGTACCGTAATTACATGTTTGCAAAGATACGCAGTAAGATACATTGACGGAGTCTTGTTATGGACGCAAACGGATTCCTGATGATATTCCTGTCCATGCTCAACCTGATCCCCGCAGGGATCTTATGCATAGCGCCAATGAAGAATCACCTCAGGTACAGCTACAGGAAGGTCATGATCCTGCTGTTCCTTCTGTTCTTTACTATCATTCCCGCCGGCGCACTCTTGATCTATATGTTCAGAGTCAATCCCAATGTCATCCTGCTCCCTATCATGGCCATCTGCTTTACGGCATATTGCAAAGTGGTAACAGCCAATATTGCCCAGTCAACGGCGATCTTCGTATATGTATGTGCCATCATGTCCGTATTCTCCAACTTTGCAAACGCCATCGATGCAGGATTCGATCCTCAAGGCGGTGCAAGTTACATAACTCCGGTGTACGTTATATCCTGCATATCGATATCTGTGGCGGGAGCCCTGATACTCTATCCTCTTCTCGGCAAATATGCCAGATTCCTTGTAGACAACATGTCCGACAGTTATTCCTGGTGGATCACATCCGTCATCTCCTTTATGTTCATGTCCGTCAACATAAGCATGATCCCTCAGAAATACGAGACTCTCTACGTCAACAATATATTCAGGACATTTATCCTCATCCAGTCAGTTGTATTCTTCCTGCTGATATTCCTCGGAGCGATATTCTACAACATGGTCAAGAACCTTCTGGCCTATGCCAGATTAAGGATCAAGACAGATCTTATGGAGATGCAGGAGATCGTTTATGAGAAACAGCATAAATACATGGACGACAATGCGCGCATACGCCACGACTTTAAGCACACTCTAAGGACGATCCGGGTCATGGCGGAGAAAGGAGATCTTGACGAACTCAACCGCTATCTCGATGAATATGCAAATGCCCTCCCTGAAAACGAGATCAAGAATTATTCCAGGAATATCGCTCTTAACGCAGTGCTGAATTACTACAGCACTGAAGCCGCTTCCAACGGTATCGAGACATCTTACAGGATCGATCTTCCGGAAGGTCTCAAGACCGGCCTGAGCGACTACGAGCTGTGCAGCATCATCGGAAACATACTGGACAATACCATAAGGGCGGCATCAGAACAGACCGAGGGAAGGAAGTTCATAGAACTGGCGATCCACATCGAGAATAACAAGGATCTCTATATAGTCGGGATGAACTCTTTCGGCGGGAAGGCCCTGCACAAAGGTGACAGCTATATCTCCACCAAGAAAAAACAAAGCGGCATCGGCCTGAGGTCGATCGCCACCATCGCAGAACACCACGGCGGATCAGCAAGATTCCACCATGAAGGGACCATATTCTATTCTGATATATTGATACCAGTCGATCAGGTGTCAGAGGTATGAGAGGATATACCTGTAGCAGTTCTCCGTTAAAGATTCATATGCTTCGAAGATATCCTTGAATGCATCATAGATCGCCTTGGTCTTGATTATCTCGATCGGATCATGAGGTTCCGTAAACAGCTCCAGTATCGCTTCGTCATAGAACTTGCAATACTTGGTCTTAAACTTATCCAGAGTGTTCAGATCCCTGATGATGAGGCTGGACGGAGCCTTGTCTCTTATATTGATCAGCATCTCATAAGCCAGCTGGCTCGCACCGTAGAGCGCGGTCGCACACTCCTGCAGGCTCTCACCACTCTCCGTGATGTTATACCTGACAAGTGAATTGGCAACTTCCTCATACCCGTCAGTTATCGCCTCGAGCTTCCTGACGATCTCAAAGAGCAGGAAAGCATCAGGGTCGCTCATCAGTTTGTTCTCAAGGAAAAAGAAACCTAAGTCATGGAAATTATCATCGGCATTGGATTCGAACGAAGATATCCTGCGCGAGATCATTACACGCTCGTCGATATAATCACACATCTCAACAAGAGCATCACACTGCTCCGTGATGACAACGGCGATCGAGGTCGCACAATCAAAGATGACAGCCCTATCCTTATCTCTCATAATAAAAACCAACCCGAAACGAAATATCTATCATTATAACAGATTATCCCGTTATGTATTAACTTTCTTTTTCTTTGTAATAAATTGGATGATATATGGTCTTAAGATCAGGAATGCCAGTGTCAGTACTGATACTGCCTCTGCGATATTCCAGATTGGCAGATCCTTATACCTTATCTGAACGGTTCCGGCAAAACCCTGTTCAAGGTTAACTCGGACCTTATTGTTGCTGCCGTGAACGATCTCAAGCTTCTCACCGGTATCTTTCGAGGTGGCAGTGTATCCGGGATATGCGAAAACGGGGGCTTCGACATAGGCATCGTTGCCGGTCTGTGAGACTGTGATATCGAAGCTGTTGCGGTCACGGTAAACAGCTGTTATGACAGCATTCTCCGCATTGGGGATGTTGTCCGTAGTGGTAACTTCTAGATCATTCCTGTCATAGAGGTATTCATAGCCGATGAGGTTGTTGGGGTCTAAGTTGGCGCCGTCGTAATAATTGGAGGCAGATCCACTGTATACGGCCGTATATATAACACTCATGCTCTGGTCAAAACATACCAGCACAGAAGCGGCCACGAGGATATATACGATAGTCTTTCCTGCTGACTCCCTTAACTTTCTGATCGCAAACAGACTTATAATGCTCAGGAACACTATCGCTATCGTTATGTATCTGTAAGGGATATTGACGCTTCCGATGAACTTGCCAAGTCCCGCAAAAACACTGTGTATCTGATTATACGGGAAGTATATTGTGGTCATGAACACAGCAAGCACCGCCAGGATGCCAATCGCTATGTGAGTTACCGTAACCTTAACCTTTTTGACAAAGAAGAGCGCAGCAACGATGAGTACCAGGAATCCGTTCCCGAGCATCAAAGGCATCCTGTCAGCAAGGCTCGTATTGAAAGCAAAATTGAAGTATGTACCGCTTCCCGCCCTCTGTGCAAAGAGCTCTGAGAAAGTAACACCATAATAAGGGAAATCATACTTCCACTCCATATTATTCTGAAGTTCCATCGGCTCGTGATAGAACCTCAGCAAAGGGATAACAAACCATAATGAGATCAGCGTTGTGAACAGTATTATCTTGCCGATGTAGATAAGTGTCTTCCTGCGGAATGTCCTGCGGAACTGAATGACAGCAAACAATACCACAAAGATGGAGAGCATCACACACGTAAGTATATGAGTCTGGATTATCATTGACAGAGACAGTGCCGGGATCAGGAGCTTCTTACCATAATCCTCAGATGCAATGTCATCATAATAGATGTACTTGATGATCAGCAGAACCAGTGGCAGGAACGTCATCGCCGTGAACTCGCCTACGGCTGCCCTCAGATAGATACAGCACAATCTGTAAGGTGCACATGTGTACAGGAAAGCGACGACCATCGCAGTGCTCCTGCTGCCTCCGATCTTCTCAAAGACCTTATATGAGATGATGGCTGTCCCCAGATTAACTGCAAAGATGAACACCTTGTAGCTGGTTACCAGAGGAAAGCCCAGGAGCCTTAATACTGACGCGATGAGGAGCGTTGTATCTCCATACATGGCAGAGACCGAGTATCCCCAGTCATAACACCAGTTCGTTTGCACCCTGTCGGGAAAATCCCCCGCTGACAGAGCATCAGCAAGACCGTCAACCCTGAGCAGATGGAAATTGATATCATGCCCCGGAAAGATATAAGTGACAAAAAGTCCCACGGACGATATCAGCGTAATGACAGCTATACCGATGACCGCCCGGGAATTGGCCCGTATGATCTCCCTGAACAGGAGAAATGCCGCCAGTATCCCCACCACCAGGAGGTATACAAAGACCATCTGTGAGATGCGGTAGACATTGGAATTTGCTGCAGTTACGACGCTGACCTCATTAACCTCGAAAGCCTCGTCACTATTCATCTCGACATAGAGCTTCCTGCACGTGCTCTTAGCCCATACCTTAAAGCTCCTGCTTGTCTGAAAACTGTGAAGTGCCGGATCATCGGTAAGCAGATCTCTCCAGGATCCGTCTCTGACCTTAACTTCGGTCAGTACGTCGGCACTGCTGTGATAATCGATATCGATCTGATAGATGCCCGGCGTAACATCCACATCATGTATGGTCCATTTCCTTCCCTCATCTTCCACGATGATATCGCCGCGGTTATAGACTACTCCCACCTTCCCGGATACCAGAACAGATATGACTCCTGCGATCAGGGCAAGTGTGGCTAATATGCACAACGCGTAGAAAACGATCCTGTTCCTCGGCATCTTTGCTCTATTGCGGGGCGAAAAAGTATTATCACTCATTGGTTAAGCAGTCTCCTGATCGCTGTAAATATAATCATTATCGAGCAATTAAATAATTATGTCAACAAAGCCTTGACATTACACGATTAAATAAGTAGAATATCTCTTGCTTGACGAACGCGGCGGTGGCGGAACTGGCAGACGCGCACGTTTGAGGGGCGTGTGGGTAACTCCATACGGGTTCAAGTCCCGTTCGCCGCACCAGAAGCAAGATAGGCTGTCTCATACGAGGCAGCTTTATTATTTCCTAACAATTATCTCTTTTTATAATGTATAATATCCGAGATAACATGCTATAAGCATTCTAAGGGAGGGTTTAATATGTCATTTTGTCCCAATTGCGGAGCTTCCAACGAATCCGGAAACAAGTTCTGTATGTTCTGCGGATCAGCTCTTGATGAACCGGCAGCCGTTGCAGTTCCGGTCGATAATGCCGAGCCCGTACAGCCCGAGCCTGTACAGACGATCCAGGCAACACCCATTGCTGCGCCCATCCAGGCCCAGCCGGTATCCCAGCCTATCGCTGCTCCCGTCCAGCCTGTGACTTCCGGCAGGATCAGCAGCGCATACACAGCTCCCGCTTCAACAAACGGTCTGTGTATCGCAGGTATGGTAGTCTCACTCGTATCCATCCTCTGCTGCGGTCTCCTTTCGTGGCTCGGTTTCCTGCTCTCGCTGATCGGACTCATCGTTGCATGTGCAAAGAAGCAGCGTGGTAAAGGAATGGCCATTACAGGTCTCATCGTATCTGTTATCCTCATGGGTCTCCTCGCATTTCTCATGTTCGGCAACAACAGGACATTCAAGAAGTACATGAGAGACGCAGGTCTGGATGATACTTTCGACTGGATGGACGACAACAGCCGTGACGACGACGACGATGATGATGATTACGATTACAAGAAGTACACATCAGCGACAGATGATGATGATGATGACGATGACGATGACAGGACTTATGACAAGGACAAGGATCTGGACATCGACACCGGCTGGGCGCATCAGAAGACGACCATGGATAGTGACGGAGAGATCCACACGACTATCACATACACTGACGGCATCCCCGACAGCTTCGTGCTTTATGGAAATACTACTTTCGGTGACGTGAGCAAGGCTATCAATGAGAACAACCAGATCAAGGACAGCATCAGCCAGCAGGTCAGGGAATTCGACATCGAGACATTCAGAAGAGTATGCACTCTCTACTGGTTCGGTCCTGACGAGTACGCAAACATGAAGGCCGGTTCAGACAGGCAGACATGTCTTGCTTCACTCGCTTACCTGGCAACACTGTCATTCGAGTTCACATGTGACAAGTTCGTTCCCGATTATGCCGAGTACGAGAACCTCTCGACAGTCTACGAGTATCACGGAATACTCGATAAGAACAACATCGGCCACTCCACCATCGTCTTCAATGACGGTTCCCAAAACGTCTATTTTGATGAGGCAATGTGCGGTGACGAGATCGTCTGGACATTTGATTTTGGCCATCCCGACACATTCAAGATCGGTATGACAGCTTCAAGCCAGAAAGATTATCCTGCAGGAAGGTTTGTTGAGACAGCTAACTACTTCGGTTCGCTGATCGATCCTGTGCTGAAGTAAGAGAGTTATCCTGATTTGAGTTTAAAAGATCTGCCGCAATGGCAGATCTTTTTTTGTTTATCAACCACGTAAACCCAAATTCTCAATAATCGAAAATCGGGTTTATAAAAATGCCGGAAAGTAAACCCAAAACGAGCAAATATGGCGAACCGGGTTTACGCATGCGGTGCCCGCGTAAACCCATTTTCAATAATATTAGGGAATCGGGTTTACTTTTAATCAAAAATGTAAACCCGATCAGCTATAATTTTCGATCTGGGTTTACGAGCGTGATCATCCGAGTCATTGAACCCATACAAAACGTGAAGAACCAAATAAAAACTGCCCCGGATTGACCGGAGCAGTTCCATCAAATCTTCTGAACAGCAGATCAAGGATTAGCCGGATCTGACAGCGAAGGGTCGTCAGCACTATAATCGATCATGATACAATTCTCATCAAAGAGCCAATACTCATTACTGATCTTGTGCCAGCCCTGCTTATAGGCAACGCCTCCCTTTTTGAGATAGTACCAGTTCTCTTTGGTAGTTGTCTTGCCGTCGTCGCCCTTGACCTTGACCTTAACGACCTGCCAGCCCTTGGCCTCGATCTTCTTGCCGTCGGTACCGAATACATATGTATCCTTCCCTATCTTCCTTGCGCCCTTGACCATTATGCCTTCTTCATCGACATAATAGAAAGCCGTGCCTGTATCGACCCATGACTTCTTCAGCATCTCTCCACTGACGTCAAAGTAATGCTTCTTCTTATCGATCTTGACCCAGCCGGTCTTCATTACGCCCTTAGACGTAAAATAAAAGTACTTCTTTGAGATCTTCTGAAAGCCTGTTACCATGTGGTACTTCTTGTCGAAGTAATACCACTTCTTGTTGATCTTCTTCCAGCCCTTGGCCTTCTTGCCGCTTGGCATGATGTATGTCCAGTACTTACCTGCCTTCTTCCAGCCGCGGGTAGCCGCATTGGCCGTCGCGGGAATGAATGAGAGAAGCATGATCATGGTAAGCAATGCTGCCATCATCTTCTTGAACTTATTCATAAAAAGTCCTCCGATTTATAGAACTAGGCTAATATTATACCACACGGAGGAATCACACGGTGAATTCGAACAGATAATACGCGTGATAATACAGATCCTGCCTGTTGCCCTGCAGGTAATCACCTGCATCCTGGTAGAAATTCGTGATCTGGAAGAATACTTCAAATATGATGCAGCACAGGAGCATTATGATCAAGGTCCTTCTGAACTCCGTCCTGCGCTTAGCCTTGGACTGCATAAGCCCGATAACGGCAAATATCGCCGCGAAATGCAGCAAGTGCGAGAAGTCGCAGAAATACCTGCCAAGGAAGCCGACCTTGACCGCATCAAATACAGATATCGTGAATCCTGCCGCCATGGCAACGTAAGCCATGATCCTCAGGCTCTTAGTCGTGTTGTTGGCGGAATAATACTTTCGATAGAGGATCGTGAACAGGCCCATGAGGACAAACGGTGCCATGAAGAAGATGCCGCCGTACATGTCTTCCTGGGTGATCATGCCCATGTAGCGCGAATCATCCCTGAAATGCCCGAAATACGGGTATTCCGGCTTAGTCTCCCAGGGTCGCAGGTAGAACTGGTAGATGCCGTACTGCATCCTGTCCCACTCCCAGCCCCTCGTCCTGAGGTCGTCGAAGGTAAGATTATAGTAGGCGCCAAAATCGAAAGGACTGCCGAACCTGCTGTAGTTGTAATACATCATGAACGCAGCGACGGCCAGCATGGGAACGACGCCGCACAACACCGCCTTGATGCCGTTCTTCGTCCTGAGATATTTCGGATTGAAGATGTATTTCCTGAGGATGACGATATCGAGCAGGAATATCAGGAACACCTGAGGCCTGCAGCCCGTGATGAGCGCCGTAAAGAGCGCGCCCCAGAAGATATACTTGACATCAAGTTCGCCCAGTTCGTTGTCCGGGAGTGCCTTGATAAAGCATCTTAATCCCAGTATTCCGAATCCCACGGCAAATGTTATCGGCACGGCATACAGCTCCGGCCTCTTGGATATGTAGATGATAAAACTGCCAAGAACGAACAGTTCCGTGAGCATGAACCACAGGCCGATCGAGCAGTCCTTGTAGAATTTCTTGATGATCTCGTCCATCGCCAACAGCAGTGATACGAGTATCAGTGTCAGTCCGATCAGGCACGCCACATGGTTATGCAGGTGCGTCCCCGTCACCAGATAGTATGGCAGATAGGTCAGAAGGACCGGCATGACCCCGAAATAAACATAATAGTTCCCTTCATAATATGCATGGTCGAACTTATATCCGCCAAGCCCGATCGTCTGGTCCCTTAGTTCAAAATCGTAGGGATTCGGCAGATTGATCAGTTCTTCGCTCGGCTTGTACAGGAGCGAGAACTGCCCGTTGGCCAGAGCCTCCGCCAGGCTCTGATACTGCTGCATGTTATCCTGTGGCTCACTCTGGTAATAAGGATTCAGCCCCTGCGACCACAAGAGGATCAGGAAAGTGAACACAGCAAATACCGCAACTATCGCATACCTCAGGCCCGGCTTGATCTTCAGATACTTGATCCTGTGCAGGATCGATCCCGGCCTAAACCAGTAGATGAGCATGAACAGCCCAAAGACGAGCGCGATCCTCTCCCACGCAAAGAACAGCGGCACAACGGGATTAAAAGAGACATCCACCTTATACGAATCGCCCTCTTCGAAATAAGGATACAGCATCAGCTCCTGCAGGTCCCCTGCCGTATGGAGCTTCACATAAGAACTCCTTGGTTCGCTCGCACAAATGGGACGCTCATTCGCCCAGTAGAGCTTGTACCTGGCATCGTCGTGTATATTGAAGTCTGTCCTTATGGCATTGGCATTCTCCTTGTCGTCCACGCCAACGCGCGAGAAATGGACATACAACGTATTAACGCGTCTGTTGATATCACCGATATAGATGGACCTGTCACTTGAGCCTACGACATTAACCGCACCGTCCCCACCTGCTTCAAAGCTCGTCCCGAATTCCATGGGAAGCCTGAACTCCTCGTTCGAAAGGGTCTGCCAATGGCGGTAATTGAAGCCGAAGATCTCGATAAGGACCGTCAGAACAAGGAGAACGCCGCAGATCACCGCAGAGCGTATCTTCGAATCTGGTATCAATTTCTTCAGGAACATCAACAGCCTCACCAATTTTATAAATTTAATATATAATAACATAAGAAGTTGACAAATAGTTACGGGAGCGTTCTTTTTGATATGAATAGATCACTTTTGAAGCGCCAGAATGTTGAACTGATCATTTTCTTCATTATCCT
>Ga0247608_10008303_pt1 | contig 10504 bp, 17 predicted proteins | sample 176DNAGHGlowgp2_FD_193490 | JGI IMG/M metagenome (GOLD analysis project Ga0247608, IMG submission 193490) | Sheep rumen microbial communities from Palmerston North, Manawatu-Wanganui, New Zealand - 1766 DNA GHGlow gp2 | ecosystem: Host-associated > Mammals > Digestive system > Stomach > Rumen ... | reverse complement strand
TTTAACAGGCTTACATTGACAGAGGGCTTTATATTTTCCTCTATGAACTCCAATTTTATAAGTAGCTCTATATTGACCTGGAACTAAAATAGCAGTACCTTTACCTTGAACAGGTGTCATAGTATAATAACGTCCAGGGTCAGTAGTAGCTTGATATATTTGTCTAGTCCAACTTCCACCAGGAGTTTTATATATTAAAATAATTACGTCGTCAAAACTATTTGTAATTTGAGCACCTCTAGCTCTAACTCCTATTATATTAAGATTATATGCACCTTCTGTAAAGAAAGCATACTTTTTACGTTTAAAAAGTGCTTCAAAATCATAATCTTTTACTTTATTATATAATGCAGTTTTTATCATATTTAAAATAAACTTAATTGTTTGTTAGTATTTTTATTATCTGCTACGATTTTATAATATCTATCTAATAGAAGAGCTTTAGCCTCTTCTCTACGATATTGTATTCTAAACCAATTAACAGTTTCTTCACCATTAGGGTCTACATGGTATCCATCAGTATCTCTAAAAGGTTGTCCATATTTATTTGTAATCCAAGGACTTCCAATATGACAAAGACCTAAACCTGTACATGGTTTATTAAGAATAGTTTCAGACATAATAGCATATAAAGACAATTGCATAGTATAATGCTCACCATTACAATTATCTAGATGACTAAGAGGAGGAAGCATCTTTTCAAACTTTCTAACCCATTCATCAGTAAGTTGATTAGGTATAGTAGTCTTATCTTTTTTATAATACCCAGATTCAAATTTTAGACCATCTCTATTTGTTTTCCAATCTAATATAACAAAATCACTAGGACGGTCACAAAAGATATCTATTGTACCACTAACTAGATAATCTGGTAAGAATACACCTATTTCTGAATATATAGTATAGCCTTCGTTAGTGTAGAAATCAAAAACTCTATAAATCTCAGGATATTTATAATTTGTAGCTTTTTTAAATTCTTCTACATCTAAAGGTTGTGGTATAAGAGCAGGAATGTCAGCAATTGTTACAACTCTACCAGTATGAATGTTAGTCAGATACTGTATAGCGTTTTTAAATTTAGATACTTCTTTAATAGCATCTTCTAAGCCATTATGAGTCTTAGTTCCTCTTTCACAAGCTTCATTCTTAATTCTATCCCATTCAGCACGAATAGCTTTTTCAGACTTACCTTGTTCTTTAGCTTTCTTATGCGCCCAATACTTAACATCAAAGTGAGGATAATAATCTCCAATCAAAGTAGTAACACTTCGATATTCACGTCCTAATGTATCAGTATAACGATGTTGGCTTTCTTCAAAGAAAAGAAAATTTTCGTCCATATTAATAGTCTAATTATTATCAGCATCCATAGAACTTAGAACTTGAGTTCCTCCACGAGAATGTTCAACTTCTTGTTCATACATTAAATTCTGTTTAGCTTCTTCTAATTTTTTAAGAATAGAAGGTATATCTCCAGCTTGTTTCTTAACACTTTCCATAAGAGGCATTAGAGTGACTGTTTCTTCTGGAGTTAGTTTAGTATTAAGTTTTTCGTTTATAACATTATTTATTTGACTTATAAGTAAGTTAATATTATGTATTGTTTGTAGAATATTTTCTACAACACGACCAGCTTCTGTAATGTTTTCGTCGTAATATCTTCTTATAAGTCTAAGAACTAATTGGTCAGGAATATAATCCTTTTTAAGACCTGCTTGTTCTATTGCATAACGAAGAGCTTCTGCTTCTGTAAGACCAGCTTGACGAGCAGGAGATTTTGGGTCACCAAGTTGATAGATAACAATAGCTTCTGCTATATAGTTTTTCTTATCTGTAGTTTTATCTCTAGTATAAAGAGTTCTTATATCTTTATCTATTAATTGTCTAACAGTAGGAGCTACAGGCATACCACTATCATCAACAACAAGCATCTTATCAATCGTCACTAGATTCGCCATCTTCTACTTGTATATATTCATTACTTATAGCACAAATACTTTTTTTAAGATAGAAATGAATTCTAGCAAAACCAATACCTTTTTCTTTACATAGTTTTTTAAATCCTAATCTATCTTTAGAAACAGCTAAACTTAAAATATAGTTGTAATATTTTTGTGCTTTTATTCTTCTAGCATTATCGTGAGCAAGATTTCTTCTAAAGATTACATATTCATTTGTAGGAAGATTATTTCTAGCGTAATCAATAAGTTCTTGTTGTTCTTGTGTTTTTTCAAGTTGATGAACTTTAGAAATTCTTATACTACCTAGAAATGGAATACCAGTCCATCTACCATTAGAAAGAAACTTGACAGCATCACATTCACATTGAGTTACAATAGCTAAAGCTACTTCTTTATCTATTATGTTAGAATCAATACATTTAATAATGTCTTGTTTTCTAACAACTGTAACGTCATTACCACCAGGAAATTTATAAGTGTCTGCCATATTTGTTATAGCTTTTCTACGGGGGAGTTGATTAGCTTAACTCGTTTTATTAGCTCCCCCGTAAAAGAAATGTGATTAAACATCTATCTTGTTAGCACCAGCTTTATATATGAAAGGATTTACAAAATTATTTGCAGTCTTATCAAGTTTGCCATGAATTGCGCTTGCAGGAAGAAGTTTAAATTCAATAAAACAAACAGGACTATTATGTCTAAGAGCTTCACTATATATGTTTTTATCTCCGTCTGCCAATCGTATTATGTTGCTTGGAGTAATTTTATTATAAGGAGAATTAACGTGATGAGCAATAGATAAATCACTTCCTGCAACTACAATCTTATCACCAATAGAAAGGCTTTTAATAAAGTCTGAATCAGAATCTCCTGCTTTAATAAATACAGGAATGATTGCTACATTAACCTCTTGCTTTTTCTTAGATACAGTTAGAACTGTAGATAAACCGTCTTTATAAACGATACATACAAGAGCATAATTAGGAGCAGGATGTACAAAATCTGTACAACTTTTAAGATACTCAATGCTAATTTCATCAAGACTTTCAGGGAGATTAATAGTAAATTCTCCTAAGTTTCCATCTACTTTAAATGTTTTCATACGTTTAATTGTTTAATTAATAAAATCAGAATAACCTGTTTAATATTATTGCAATCTTTATTATTTTAGTAGTACTATCATTAACTATTATAAGTTATGACAATCGTAATACTAATAGCAAATTTACACATTATTTTATAATAATACAAAACATTTGATATTAACTAATTTTAATTAACAAAAATTAACACTTAATAGAATCATAAGTTAGAGCATTTGTTTTAGTAATAGTTTTAATAGTATTATTTTCAATATGATTTTAAGTACCTTTATCTATAAAAGTGTGTAGAAATAAAGAATTTTCTTAAATATTCTTAAAAATTTTGCACATTTGCGGCAAATGTCGTAAATTTGTCGGTGATAGGGGAATTACTAATGACAATACTACTAATAAAATAAGAAAAACTAATAAAGAAAATAAAGATAAAAATAAAATAAATAATTAAATATAATATAAATAATAAAAATAAATATATTAAATATAATATTAGGAATATAGAAGATACAAATCAAATTAATAATATTAGACATTTAAGTTATACTATCATTAATACTAAGATAAAATAAGATAAATATTGAACTGTTTATGCTCATATTAAGGTTATACATATTATGTTAGGTATCAATTTTTTCCATGTTATATAATTAGATTTCTCAAAATATTTATCTTATTAATGTAAAGAGTGCTTGCGAAAGTACTCTTTATTATTTTATTATAACTTAATTTTCTTTTGTATTTTATTATTTTAGAGTTTATAAGTTATGCTTTTATGAACTTTGAATGAAATGAAAATAGAATAGATTTTAATTATACTTGACTTTAAGTTCTGTGTTTAGCTGTGGGAGTTAGTCTTATTAAATAAAATGAAACAGATTATGGTAAGCTTTTGTAAAGGGTAGAAAAATATAAAGATAGTGAATATGTAAGTGTTTTTGTTATAATGAAGATATAGGTAAAAGTGGAGTGTATAACCCCGTGAGTGAAGCTACTGATTCTGTACCCCTCCTCATTACATTCGTCGTCAATAGCCCCCGTGGTGCTTAAAATATAACTGATTCTGTTTTAATTATAGAAGGTCTGCAATGTAAAATATGAAAAGAACATTATCGCCAATCTTTAGACGTAGGTGCTGAAGACGCAGATAATGTAAGTAATATTAGAATACATTGCCCAATGCTTTATGATTACCACATTTGTTAAAAATCGCGTAGAGGCTGCTGTAAAAGCTGGTGCTAAAGTTACTACAGATGCTAAGATTAAGCACATTAGTACCTATCCGGCAGCCACTGGTAAGAACGTTGATTTCTGGTCTACTATTACTGTTAATCAGCCTGTTGAAGGGAGTATCCCTGATAAGAAGGATGAGAATGGTAATACCATTAGCTGGAAGAAAGGTTTGACTACTACTGTTACTGTACCATTCGGAACTATAGTTAGTGTTCTCTTTGATGTCCTGTGTGATATTGATGATGATAGCAAGTATGATGTCCGTATGCCAGACGGTAGAGTGGTTAGCCGAAGTCTATCTCGAATTGGAATGGCTCTGAACACTCACAAGGATGCAATCATTGCTGAGGCTCACGAGCGTGCTACCGATGATAGTAACATTCCAAGTTATCTCGACGAGTTAATCACTGGTGCTAAAATTAATGTCCTTACAAGAGACGTTAAGAAGGGCAAAGTGAAGTCCTTATTTGCACTCAACGAGAAGGAAGTAGACTGCGAGCGTGATAGCGTATGGGCTGACCTGTATAACCTTACAGGACTTGACGGTGAACTTCTTGCAGAAGTACTTGAAAAGGTACTTGCTGATGAGGCTAACAAGAAGACTAAACCTGAAGCTAACGCTAAAGACACAGCCTTTGCTGCTCTCATGAAACTCTATGCACAGAATAACGCAAGTGACACTGTTGCCAAGCTCTAACCTAATAATTGTGCTGCCCTCATTGCTGGGGGTGGCACTTTTATTGCTTATCTTGACTGATTCTTTTTTAATACTAGAGGGTCTGACTGATTCTGTTTTAATGTTAGGAGTATTGCGGATATTTGTGTTCGGGATGCTGATAAAAGAATTTCTGCATCTCGTTCCGCACATCTATATGATGGAACACAAAGTGTTTAGGAACATGATAAGAAAAACTTATATAGTATGAATAGCTTACGATTATCAGTAATAATAGGGGCAATATTAGGAATATTACTTCTATTAGTAGCAGGAGATAGATGTCCATTGTGTTGGGCAGTATCTGTTTGGCTGCTACTTTGCGCAGTATTGGCGAAGTTATCGCCAGTAACAGGTAAATAAGTTGTAAGATTAGGGTGAGTGTGTGTTGTGTGATGACAAGTTTAGGGCACTACTCCCATCAAGAGGTTAAACACCAATCCCATCCTCACTATCATCTCCTTCATCAAATTTACTAAGTCCCACTCTCTCTCATTTGCCTACTTAGGCATAGATAACATTATCAGTAAACAAAACAAAGACAATAATTTCTTTATATTTATAAGAATAAGGTTCTTTTATCCTAAGTCCAACTCTACAAACTTGGCACAATGTCTTTTCAAACCTTATCTTATTTATATTTAGTAGTTATTGTTATAATATCAGCAAATTAGGAGGATTTATTATGATTATATACGAAGAATTTGATAAAAAGTACAACAAAAGAAATAGTCATGGTGTATTGCTTGAATGTTCTATTATAAACCTTGATGGTGATATTATATTCCATGGTACTATTGACGAAGTAGATAATTATTGGGATGAAAATATCGAACCAATTTGGAACGAAAGTGATACATCTCGTATTAAAGTAGCTACTATGACTATAAATGGTCAAGAAGTTGTTACAACCAATGTTGGGAAAACTGGTCGTTATAGTGATTATTTCTTTGGTAAACTACATTTTAATGTAGATAGAAGTTAATACCTGTAGATTCTAGTAAAACATATAACAAAAGCAAGGTTGCTATTATGAGTAGTGTAAAAGCTTATGACTCTCCTGCTTTTGTTATTAATCGAGATAATAAAAAACAATAAAGAAAACTTAAAATAGGAGAAATTAGTATGAAACTTGAAGATTTAGTCCGTTGTGTAGGAACGAATCCGTTCTATAAAAATCATAGAGTTAGTGGAAAAGACTATGGAATGTGTAATGCTTATATTTATATTCCATACTCTCAAGACCTTGCTAAAATAGCTATGAACGACGATGATTATTTTCCATTTGACAGCCAACTTACTGTGCATGGTGGAATTACTTATGGTGATGTAGAACCTTGCAACATAGCTAAGCATCATTGTCCTTATAATAGAATTCTTAACAATGATGAATATACAAAAGAGTATATTTGTATTGGTTGGGATACTAATCATTTTAGCGACAATGATAATAAATGGAATTATCATACTGTCATAGAAGAAAACGAACGACTAGCCAAACAATTAGTTGAAGTTATAAATAAACGACTTAACATAGACTAGGTACAAATATAGCTTCTTGCAGTTGTGCTATACCCAAAACAACTGCTCGACTATTAATCTGTTTTAAAAATATTAAACAATATAATTATGAAACCAATATATTTGTTAAACGCGTTTTCATTACAAATGTTATCGTCATTTCCAGTACAAGTAACATTTGTAGAAGTTCCAAAGCTTCCTGAATGACTAACATCAGCTGTTGGTCACCAAGATACAGCAAAAGTCTTAGGAGTAGACTGTAATCGTATATCAGTAACACTTCAAAGAGGTGATGTAGCATATGTTGCACAGCTTATTGGAGGCAGACTTCCAGAAGGTTGTACAACTTTACCAAAAGGTTTTTCGTTTAAGTTTATAAAAATAATAGTAAAATAGTTAAACATAATTCATCAGTAACTATGGAAGAAATGATTATCATAACTATATTTAGTTGCACAACACTTGTAGCTTTGGCAATATTACAGTTACAGAAAGATATAGACAAAATTAAGCAAATACTGGAGGATAAAGACAATGAAACAAAGTGACTACAACGAGGAACTCTATCAAGAGATGCTTGAAGAACCTCAAGATGAAATCGTTAACGAGTGTGTTCAAGAGGCTTATCTTGATACACTTTGGGATTAACAACATAAATAGCACTAAGGATATTATATGTAATCTGAATCAAAACTTGTAAAAGTAAAAGATTGCATATCTTATCTTTAGTGTTATTCTAAATAATAAAACTATGGATAAAACAGTAAACATTGTAGAATTCTATGATAGAATATTCATAGAAGTTGATGGCAGTTATACTACTGACCATAAAGTTCCTTATCTAACTTTTCCTGATGGCGACATTGACCATTTCTATGTTAATGCTACAGACTTCTTTAATGAAATGTTAGGAATAAAAATTATTGATAATAGTACTGTATATGTTAGTCATAGTACTTCGTTAATGATATACACAAAGCAAGAAGTAAATATTAAAACACTTGAGAAATTACCAAAAGATACAATAATTTCATCAGTAGAAATTCTTGATGAAAACGAGAACCCAATGGTAGTAACAAGAATACAAATATCAATTAAAGAACAATAAGTATGAAGAAATATGTTTTAGTTACTTGGCCTGATAGTCAAGACCTTATGAATCATCAAAGGTTTAATGAATGTCTTTTTGTTCAAGATATTGAAGGACACGACGAAGTAGGTAGTTCTGCTTATATGTGTCCAGAAGATTTATATTACGAAATATATAAATAAAGTAAATAAATTATGAAACTTTTGCTAATCTTATTATTGCTGAGTTTTGGTGTTGCAGCTAAGGCTCAAACCTATGTTCGTGAAGGAAATGTCTACATTTCTTCTACGGGGGAGCGAAACAAATCTAATAACACTATTACTACTGATTTTAAAGTTAAAGAATCAGATGGCAAAGAGTACATTATTTATTGTTCTAAATCTACTGGTGCTTGTTTTATTAAGAAAATATCTCGTAATGGCAAAGAATATAAAAAATATCTTAATGAAGATATTAGTAAACAAGTAAGTTCTTCTGTAAATATAAAATATAAACCTAAAAATAAAAGAAATGATAAATAAAAACTTATTAAAAGCCTTCCTCCAAAGTTAAACAAAAGAACAACTAATAAAAGGACTGGAAGAAGTTATTGCTTGCTTTGAAGCAAAAGAATATGACGCAGACAAATATATTGATAACTTAATTAATGTTATGTCAGGTGACGAACCAACTATTGACAAAAGATTAGTATTAGATATTCTAGCTAATAATCCTACAATATTAGTGTACGAAGACGAAAAGCTAGATGTAAACTCTCTAAGAATAACTTACTTTAATAAGATTACAGGACAAGTTACAGTAAACTATAAAAAGGTAGACGGAAAATACGATTCCTCGTCTGTTCTTTATGTAGATTATATTTTAGAAAAAGGTAAAAAAGCAGAAACAGAAAGTTAAATTCTGTTAATATAGCTCCCCTTTAGAAAGAATTTGCTATATTTGTATCATAAACTCTATTATTATTACAGATATGGAAGATTTTAATGAAGAAAGCTATGTAGCAGAAATGGATGAAGAAACTGTCAATCAAGACTTCGACGATATAGACCTTTATGGTACTAAACTCATTGAAGAAGATGAAGATGACAGTAATATTGATTTTGAATAATTTTTGGGAGGAGTTAAAGTCAATAATATCTTTGATGCCATAATTAGTATTTTTGTTACTCCTCCCGCCCGCTCTCATCATCTAATGGTTAGGATACAGAATTTTCATTCTTGTCATACGAGTTCGAATCTCGTTGAGAGTGCATCAGTTAATAGAAGAAAATATAAATTGAGTTCTTTAACAAGTTGCAAATTGTACTAAACAATACATTTGTATTTATCTTTAAACACCTATTATACGCTGAATAGTGTCTGAAAGTAGTGTTTGTATTAGGAAAACTTTATGTTCATAAAAGAAAGTATGATGGTATAACGTCTTACTGTGAACATAAAACTAGAGTTAGTTGTAAAGAATATGCTAGCTATTCGCTTTTATACTCTAGATGCTTTTATAGTTTAATCGGTAAAACAATTTAGATATGTTCTAAAAGATATAGGTTCGAGTCCTATTAAAAGTACTAATATTATTAATCTTTTAAATTAACTAATTATGGAAACAAAAAGAATTAAAACATTTAGAACAAGACTTAATAAAAAGTCTTATGAAGAAGTTATAAGTATTGCTGTAAAGCAGTACAAACGTATTATTGCTCTTACTGGGGCAAATAACGCTCTTGAAAGAAAAATAAAAAATACTATTGCAAACGTTGACGTAATAGTAAACAAACTTAATGCACAAAATGCAGAAGTAAACAATCTTCGTATTAGAGTTGAAAATGCTGAGAAAACCAACGCAGAATTATATGTAGAGATTAACGAAAAAGATGCTACAATAAACAAATTACAAATAGCCGTATATGGCATGGCTATTGTTATTTGTGCATTAATAGGATATATAATTTGCTGATGATAACTTTACTGAAGTAACAATGTGATTTAACAATGCGAACAAAGGTTATGGTTCGTGAGAATAGTAACCTTTTTAATACTTTTACTATTATGGCAGAAATTTATAAAAATAAAAATAACTTTCTTGTTATTAAACTAAATGATAAGGAAGCAGCTGAATTAAATTTCGGCATTGAAGTTACTGCATTACATAATATTTGTCTTTGTGGCACTTGTAACAACGAGTGTTCTTCAGAAGATATTTATTATATTGCGTGTCTTAACGAAGTTATGTGCAAAGATTGCATTAATGACTTTGTTAATAACTCTACTCATTATGATGACATTGAAAGTCTTGAATATGAAGTAGAACATTTCAACTTTATAACAGACAGACTTGGAATAAATGCTCATGCTATAATAAGCTCTAACGATATTATTTTATATAACAAAGATAAGACTAAAGAACATTTCAAACATTATGATAAGTAATTCTTCTAATTTATTTGCAAATATGTCTGAAAGTGACATTGAAGATTATATTGCAAGTACTAATGCTGATTCTTATATATCGGATTCAAGTTACGTTGATAGTTGATTTATTCAGCATAAAATAATCAAATTCACTATTTACTTTGCGTATATTATAAGTATATATGATTTATGATTATACGATAAGCAAATATTTTGGAAAGCGTGAAATAGAATTTTGAAATGTGTAAAAACTTAAACTTAAAATGCAATGCTATCAGATAAAACCAACAAAACAATATTGTTATGGCTCAGCAATAGTTGCAGCAAGAAGTGTTGAAGAAGCTATACAAACATATTGTAAACAAGAATATAACAGTTTTCTTTATGATGATTGTCTTTGTACTACAAACTTAGTTTATGGTCTTGACTTTGATACAAAAGAAAGCTGCGTCGTACTAGATAATTTGTTTAGTGATTA
>Ga0247608_10008302_pt1 | contig 10504 bp, 8 predicted proteins | sample 176DNAGHGlowgp2_FD_193490 | JGI IMG/M metagenome (GOLD analysis project Ga0247608, IMG submission 193490) | Sheep rumen microbial communities from Palmerston North, Manawatu-Wanganui, New Zealand - 1766 DNA GHGlow gp2 | ecosystem: Host-associated > Mammals > Digestive system > Stomach > Rumen ... | reverse complement strand
TTTTGCATTTTTCGAAGGCGAAAATTTAGAATCTAAAGGAATCTCAATTATTTCGTTATTATTGTAGTAGTTTTCGAGTTGTATAGATTCCATATTTTTATTTGGTATTCTGTATAAATTTGATGTAATCAATTCACCATATAGTCTGAATTTATCTTTGTTATCACATTCTAAAAGTTTATTATCAATGTTCTGTAATCTTTTTTCATATTTTTTTAATGTTTCCAAAATAAGTGTTAATATACTATTACGGAAATTTTTAAATAATTCAGAGTGCTCTTTATTATAATAAAAATCATCTAATGCATAATTAATATAATATTCAGTGGTTGCTTCTTTAGAATCATATAGAAAAAAATCTATATTTTCAATTATTTTTAAATCAAAATAATTACTATTTATTATTTGATTAATTTTAAGATATATTTTATTTAATGCATCTTTAGATAAATTGTTTATTGAAAGAATATTAATAACATTCTTTACAAAGGAATTACTAATTCCATTAAAGGTATTTGATATAATTTTTTCTATGTTAAAGTTTGATATATCTAAATTAGAAATATCTTGTGATTGATTTACAATGAATTCAGTAAGATTAGGTTCAATTTTGCTATAAAAATCATCAAAATTTTTTAATTCTAAAAAACTATATTTTGAAGTATTAGGAAAAATGTATTTAGCTGTTGGATAAATATCTCTATTGGCATTATGTTCAATATTAGTATGTCTCAAACTATCAATTATAAATTCATTTTTATCTGTTAAGATAATATTAGAATGTTTCCCCATAAGTTCAACAATAAGTCTTTTTGTTAGTGGCTTATCAGGATTGTCGTTATTCTCTAAATCTATAAAAACAATACGCTCTAGATCAACAGTTGAAATTCTTTTTATTCTATATCCTAAAATATGTTTTCGAAGTAACATACAAAAATTAGGTGCAGTTTCTGGATTTTTCTGTTGATGCTTAGTTAAATGTATTCTACAATTATTTGAAGAAATACATAAAAGTAAATTTAAATTTTTACTTTTTCCATATAATCCAAGAATTATAGTATTTGAATCTGGTTCATATATTTTGTCTATTTTATAGTTAATAATACTTTGAAGTTCATTAGCAACAGTCTTTGTAACTATTCCATCAAAAGCCATAAGTGTTAATTTCCTTTCTATTTTCTAATCATTAATATTTCTAATTATTCTAGAAAAAAATTATACTATGTTTCTATATCAATTTCAAGCAGAAACTATGAAATTTTTTGTTTGACAATAGTATATCAAAGTGATAAAATGATGAATGATTTGGGACATAGAAGGAATGGTAGTAAAAAATGAATCAATATATAAGGAGAAAAAAAAGAAAACTAAATTATAAAAGAGTTTTAATGGTAGTAATACTTGTTATTATTATTTTATTATTTACGATTTTTAGCATAGTAATAAAGCATAATCATAAGGTTGAACAAATGCGAATTGAAGCAGAACAAAAAGCTCAGGAAGAAGAGAAAATGCGAATTGCTATGGAAGCTCAAAAAAGAGAAGAAGAATTAAGAAGACAAAAAGAAGAGGAAGAAAATGCTACAGGGGTTATCTTTTTAACTTTTGATGATGGACCAACATCTGATTCTACTCCTCAAATATTAGATATTTTAAAAAAAAGAGATATTAAAGCAACATTCTTTATACTACACTATGATGAACATAGAGAGCCATTAATCAAAAGAGAAAAAGAAGAAGGACATACAATTGCTCTTCATGGGTATTCGCATACTTATTCTGAAGTATATCCATCAGCAGATGCTTGCTTAGAAAACTTTAGAAAAATAAAAGAACAAGTATATCAAACAACAGGAACAGAGTCGAAAATTATCAGATTTCCAGGGGGAAGTTCCAATGTTATTAGTAAAAAATATTGTGAAGGAGTTATGACAGAGCTTACCAAGAGAGTAATAGATGAAGGGTATAGATATTTTGACTGGAATGTTGATTCAGATGATGCAGGACATGCAAAAACCTCAGAAAAGGTATATCAAAATGTAACTACAGGAATTAAACCGGGAAGAAACAATGTTGTATTAATGCATGATTTTGCCGGAAATCATAAAACAATAGATGCCCTAGATAGTATTATCAGCTGGGGATTAGAACAGGGGTATGTGTTTAGAAGAATTACAGAAGAAACTCCAATGGTAAAACATGGGGTAAATAATTAATTGGAGCAATACTCAAGTGGTTGAAGAGTCCAGTTTCGAAAACTGGTAGGTCGAGTAATCGGCGCGGGGGTTCAAATCCCTCTTGCTCCGCCAAATGAATAGAGGTAGGGATGAAAGAAAATATTTTAGAAAAAACTAAAAATATTTTAAAAAAAATGAATGAAGATCATATTAGTGAATCTGCAGCTCAATGTGCATATTATGTAATCTTATCATTTATACCATTTCTGATACTTCTAATAACTTTAGTTCAATACACTCATCTAGATTCAGAAGAACTATTAGAAATTCTATCAAATATAATTCCCGAAAATATGGAAGGATTTGTTATAGGAATTGTAAAAGAAGTTTATTCAAAATCATTAGGAACAATTTCAATATCATTAGTATTTACTTTAATTTCGGCTGGTAAAGGATTATTTGCTTTAACAAAAGAATTGCATACAATATATAATTCTACAAATCAAACAAAAAAATCATGGATTTATTTGAAAATAGCATCAGTAGTTGAAACAATTATATTTATAATAGTACTTACAATTGGAATGATTTTACTAGTATTTGGTAAGACAATTGTATCGACTGCAAAAGAACAATTTGGTTTATTTGAAAACTATACTATTGTTTCATCAATAATATATCGTAGTGTATTTATATTAACTGTTTTTATAATATTCTTATTTATATATAAATTTATGTCAAGGCATAAAGTAAAGTTAAAAAGCCAAGTTAAGGGAGCTATATTTTCATCATTGCTATTAAATATAGTATCATTTATTTTTTCAAGGTATTTAAATATTTTTAAGGGATTTTCCAGTACATATGGGAGTTTGACTACATTAATGCTAATTATGATGTGGACATATACTTGTTTTTATGTTATATTTTTAGGAGCAGAGATTAATAAAAATTTTTAAAAATATTTAAGGGGCAAAAAATGGTTGGAAAATATAAAGTTATAACACTATGTGGATCTACAAGATTTAAAAAAGAATTTATGGATATACAAAAAATGTTGACCTTAAAAGGAAGTATTGTAATTTCAGTAGGACTATTTGGACATTCGGGTGATTCTGAAGTTTGGGAAAATATGGACGAAGGAAAATTAACGAAAACTAAAGAAATGTTAGATGATATGCATAAAAGAAAAATTGATATGGCAGATGAAATATTTGTTATAAATGTTGATGGATACATTGGAGAGAGCACTAAATCCGAAATAGAGTACGCAAAAAAGACAGGGAAGAAAGTTACTTATATGGAAAAATAAGAGAATAGAATAAAGGAGATAAAGGCTATGATGAAAAATAAATATTTAAAATTTTTTTTAATGATGATATTTTTTATTATAATTATCAATATAAAAACTATAGTACATGCTAATTCAATCAGTAGTATAGATATGGATATTTTTATTGATAATTATGGAAATGCAAATATTACAGAAACCTGGCAATGTAATACAAGTCAAGGAACTGAATGTTATCATCCTTACTATAATTTAGGAAATTCAACTATAACAAATTTAACAGTATCAGATAGAACAAAATCATATACAACTTTAAATTCATGGAATACATCTAGAAGCCTAGATGGTAAATCATATAAATGTGGAATTAATAAGATAAGTAATGGTGTTGAAATTTGTTGGGGAATAAGCAAATATGGGTCAAATACATATATAGTAAAATATACAATTACAAATTTTGTATCTAATCTATCAGATTTTCAGATGGCATATTGGACATTAATTCCATATGATTTTTCAAATCCAATTAAAAGCATGAAAATAAAAATACATTCAAATAAGTATTTTGAAGACACAATTGATGTATGGGGATATGGAAAATATGGGGCTTTATGCTATGTAAATAATGGGGCAATTTATATGGATTCGGACGGAACTTTAGGTTCTTCTGAATATATGACAATACTTGCAAAGTTCCCTAAAGATATGTTTACTTGTGAAAACGAATTAGATTATAATTTTGATCATTTTTATCAAATGGCTGAACAAGGTTCCAAAAAATACAATAAGAAGAAAGCATCTGTAGGAAATATAATTTTTTCAATAATTGGAGCAATCTTTTCTATTTTGACAACAGTATTTCCAGTGATAATAATAATTTTTGCTGCAATACTTACAAATGGGAAAAAAGCTGGTTTTAAATATGGTAAATTAGGTAAAAAAATTCCAAGAGATGTAGCTTATTATAGAGATATACCATGTGATAATAATCTTTTCAAAGCCTATTATATAGCTTATCAATATAATATTATAAAAAATAAAACTGATATATTAGGAGCTATTATACTAAAATGGTTGAAAAAAGGAATTATTAAAACAGAAAATAGAGAAGGTGGAAAGATATTTAAAAAAGAGAATACAGTTATTTTACTAGGGGATGAAAGAAATAGAGTATTAGAAAATTCAAAAGAAACAGAGTTATTTCATATGATGTATGTAGCCAGTAAAGATGGAATATTAGAAAACAAAGAATTTGAAAAATGGTGTAGAAAAAGCTACAGTAAGATACTAGGATGGTTTGATGACATTTTAGAAGAGCAAAAGTGTAATTTAGTAAAAGAAGAATTATTAACAAAAGATAATAATGGAGGAATATTTGGAGATAGATATACAGCTACTCCTGAACTTAAAAATGAAGCTATGAAACTAGCGGGACTAAAAAGATTTTTATTAGATTATACATTAGTGCCAGACAGACAAGCAATTGAAGTAGAACTATTTGAAGACTATTTAATATTTGCTCAAATGATGGGAATTGCAAAACAAGTGTCTAAACAATTTAAAGAATTATATCCAGATATGATAGAACAAACAAATTATGGAACATATGATAGTATTTTGTATATTAATTATTGTAGTTCAAGAGGAATAGCAAGTGCAAATTCTGCAAGAGCAGCAGCCCAAAGTTATAGTGGAGGAGGCGGAGGATTCTCTTCTGGAGGCGGAGGAGGAGGCTCTTTCGGAGGCGGTGGCGGAGGCCGGAGGTTTCCGCTAAGATATCAAAATGTCGAAAAAAGTCGATGAAAAATCTTACAAATTTTTAAATAATTGTTGACAAATTATGTATAACGTTTTATACTTAAGTTGTTAATTAATTAATTTTGTAAGATTTTTTTTATTCGCAAAAAAATCTTCTTATTTCAAAAAGTTATAACTTTTCAAAAATTTGTATTCTTACAATTTGTTATCTAATTTAAGCAACAAAACTAAGAATTAAAAATATAAGGAGGTAGATAGTTTTAAAATAATTTTTTTAAAAAAGATTTAACACTCCACAAAAGATTTTTTAAATTAAAACTATATTAATTGAATATTTAAGATTATATTTACCAAAATTAGGTAAACCAGGTAGGAAGCTAAATATAAAACTTTAACTTTATGTTTTCAACTTTTGATGTCAATTATATGTAAATATTCGATTAATCTTATATTGCAAAGGATAAAACTATTTTTATTAAAAATAGTGAATAAAATAAAAAGAAAGGAATGTATGTAAATTGAAATAAACCATTTCAAATTTTGTAAGAAAATTTGAAAAATGTTATAAAGATAAAAGATGGCAATCTAAACATTGCCATCTTACATATTTTTAATTTTGGTTTGGTTCAATTCCCATATAAGGAAGCGTTTCAGCTAGTATTTTAGATACAACAGGAGCAGCAGTTTGTCCACCTTGGTGGCTGTTTCCTGTAGGGTTATACAAAGTAACTAGAACTACAACTTGAGTGTTTTCTATTGGAGATATTGCAGCAAAAGAGGTAGTATAACCTGCCTTTTTATCAGAAGCTATTGGCTCAGAAGTTCCGGATTTACCTCCTATAGTATATCCTTCAACTTGTGCCCTTTTACCAGTGCCATCTGTTACAACAGACTGCATCATAGATCTCATATTTTCTGCAGTTTTTGAAGATAAAACTTGTCTTATAATTTTGGTATCAATTTCTGTTACTTCTCCAGTATCAGTATTTGTCATTGATTTAACAATTTTAGGTTGAAGCAACTTTCCTCCATTAGCAATTGAACAAATAGCATTACACATTTGCAAAGGAGTAATTGTGAATCTTTGACCAAATGACATAGTTGCTAGTTCAACTGGGCCAACTTTATCTAAATTATAGAATATACCAGTCAATTCACCTGATAAGCCTACTCCTGTTTTATCAAATAATCCAAATGCATCATAGTATTTATAAAGTAATTCCGCACCAATACGTTTTGAAAGTTGCATAAATGCAGGATTACATGAATCCATTAAAGCTTCTCTTAAAGATTCACCTCCATGAGATGAATTATATGGTGGTTGGTTATACCAGCATCTGATTGTTGTATCATATATTGTTTCGGCACCATTACATCTAAAATCATTTGCTTTATCAGGTATTGCTTTATTTTCTTCTAGAGCAACAGCAGCAGTAACTAGTTTAAATACTGAACCAGGTTCATAAGTTTCTGATACAGATCGAACTTTCCACATTTGAAATAATCTTTTATATTTTTCTTCTGATGAAAGTGAATCCCAATTATCTGCATAAAACGAAGTTGGTGTTCTTGGAGAATTAAGGTCGTAAGTTGGATATGAAGCCATTGCTAAAATATCTCCTGTTTGTGGATTCATAACTATGGCATTTCCACCATTTGAACAAGAATGTTCTTCTACTGCTTCTTGTAAATGTTTTTCAACAATTCTTTGAATGTTTACATCTAATGTTAAAGTTAAATTATAACCATTTTCTGCGGCAATAAATGATTGTTCGGAGTTAGGAATTTCACTTTGAGAAGCATCTAAAGATGTTGTTATATTTCCAGAAACACCTTTTAAAATAGAATCATAAGATGCCTCAATTCCAGATAAACCTTGGTTATCAGTACCACAAGAACCAATAACTTGTGATGCAAGGGTACCGTATGGATAATAGCGTTTACTATCTTCATCAATATTTATTCCAATACTAACTTTATTGTCTTTCATCCAAGTTTTCAATTTTTGTATTTTATCTTCTTCAACTTTTTTAATAATAGTTTCAGATGATGAAGTTGAATTTAATTTAGAAAGAGTATCATTATAATCTAACTCAAATATTTCAGATAATGCCTTAGCAATTTTTTCTTTTAATGCAGGAGTATCTGAATCATTTTTTGCTTTAATTTTAGCAGGATTTACAGATACTGTATCAACTGCTTCTGAGATTGCAAGTGAAGCACCAGTTGAATCATAAATATTACCTCTTTTACTATTTATAGTTTCGGAAGTTGTATGTGTTTTGGTTGCAAGAGAGGATAAATAAGGGCCATCTATTATTTGAAGATAAAATAGCCTACATATAAGCAAAAATAATGTTGTAATTGCTAAAAGTAGAGTTACTCTTAACTTTTTTTTAGAAATAATATTTCCAATATTTAAATTATTTTTGGATTCAGAATTTTTATGTTTGATTGTATTTTTTGAAAGCGTATTTTTATTTTTCATATAATCACCAATCTTTAGAAATTTATAATTATTTTACAGTAACTTAAGATAAAAATCAATAAGTTTAATAAAATAAGGAGGAAAAATGTTATCGAAGGTTAAGACTATGTCTTTAGATGGACTAAATGGATATTTGGTAGAAATCCAATCAGATGTAACAGGAGGTCTGCCAAGTTTTGATATTGTGGGTTTACCGGACATAAGAGTTAAAGAAGCAAAAGAACGTGTAAGAGCAGCAATAAAAAACTGTGGAGTAGAATTTCCTAGTAGAAAAATATTAGTAAATTTAGCACCTGCAGATAAGAAAAAAGAAGGAACATTTTTTGATTTACCTATAGCTGTGGGAATTCTATATGCTATAGAAGAGATTAGAAAAATAGAGAATCTTAATGATATATGTTTTTTAGGTGAATTATCCTTAGATGGAAAAATAAATAAAATAAATGGAGTTCTTCCAATGTGCATTGAAGCAGTTAATTTGGGAATAAAGAAGGTTGTTATTCCTAAAGAAAATTGCAAAGAAGCAGAAATTATTAATGGTTTAGAAATAATTCCAGTAGATAATTTAAATGATGTAATTGATTATTTACAAGGGCAATTAGAAATAAAAACAATTATTGGAAATAATGAATTTATTTTAGAAAATAATACTTCATATAGTCTTAATTTTTCAGAAGTCAAAGGGCAAGAAACGGCTAAAAGGGCTTTAGAAATTGCAGCTAGTGGCTCGCATAATTGTCTTTTGATTCGGAAGTCCAGGCTCTGGAAAAACAATGCTTTCTGAAAGATTAACAACTATTTTACCAGATTTGACATTTAATGAAGCCTTAGAAATCACAAAAATTCATAGTATCGCTGGTGAACTTGATAATAATAAAGGATTAATTACAACAAGACCATTTAGAAGACCACACCACACAAGCTCGCCTGTTTCTATTATAGGCGGAGGAAGAATACCAAAACCTGGAGAGATAAGCCTAGCACATTTTGGAGTACTGTTTTTGGATGAAATACCAGAGTTTAAAAAGAGTACATTAGAAGTTTTAAGGGGACCTTTAGAAGATGGACAAGTAACTATTAGTAGAGTTACTTCAACTCTAACTTATCCTTCAAACTTTGTACTTATTGCGAGTATGAATCCTTGTCCTTGTGGATACTATGGAACAGATGACAATAAATGCAATTGTTCAGAACAAGCAATTTCAAGATATATGGGACAAATTAGTGGACCTCTTTTAGATAGAATTGATTTACATATAGAGGTTAAGCCTGTTGAGTATAAAAAAATTAGCTCTGATGAAAAAGCAGAAACTTCAGAAGAAATAAAAAGACGAGTGAATAAAGCTAGAAATATTCAATTAGAGAGATATAAAGGGTTAAATATTTATTCAAATAGTGAATTGACACCTGCTTTGATAGAAAGATTTTGCAGGTTGGATTCTAGTAGTAAGGAGCTATTAAAAAAAGCATTTGAAAGATTAGGATTAAGTGGGAGAGCATATGGGAGAATTTTAAAGGTTGCAAGAACAATTGCTGATTTAGATGAATCTGAAAATATTCAGCAAACCCATATTGCAGAGGCGATACAATACAGAAGTTTGGATCGTAAATACTGGAAGCGATAAACAAATGAAAAACTTCGTCTTGCGTTGTTAAAAGAAATTAAAAACGCGGTCACGTACACCACGTACGCTCCCTTGCCTTTTTAATTTCTTTTGCCTAGCAATACTCGTTTTTGATTTGTTTAATAGAGATTGAGGAGTATTCAAATCAGAAAGAGTAAATATATTGTTTTGAAATTCCGCGTAAGCCGAACAACCGGAGCGAAGCGCAGGGCGACTGGAGAAATCGACATTGTAGCTGAATTTTTCGTAAGAAAAATTACAGGTACATAAAGATTTCGACACCAAGGGATTGAAAAACAATATATTTACTATTTCAATAAAAAAATACTAATCTAAGGAGACAATATTGAAAAAATTAAAAATTAATAATAGTGCATATCCAAAAGCATTAAAAGAAATTCCTAATCCACCAGAAAAACTATATGTTGAAGGAAATATAGAAAATTTATATTCTCCTTGTTTGGCTGTAATTGGTTCTAGAAATTGTACAGAATATGGGGAAAAATGGTGTAAACATTTTGTGAAAGAATTGGTTAAAAAAGATATTACAATTGTAAGTGGGATGGCAATTGGAATTGATAGCATAGCACATAAGACGGCTTTAAAATATGGTGGTAAAACTATAGCAGTATTACCTTGTGGTTTAAATAAAATATACCCAATACAAAATATGAATTTATATTACAATATACTTAAAAATGATGGAACAGTTATTACAGAATATGAGTTAAATACTGAAGCGGAGTATAATCGTTTCTTAGAGAGAAATCGAATTGTAAGTGGGTTATCAATGGGTATTTTAGTAGTTGAAGCAGCTTATAGAAGTGGAACTAGTGTTACTGCAAGGTTAGGAATATTACAAAAAAAAGATGTATTTTGCATACCACGGAAGTCTAGATAACTCTAAAAGCATTGGAACTAATAATCTAATAAAAGAATTTGCACAAATTGTTACAAGTCCTGAAGATATTTTACTAAAATATGGATTAATAGAAGAATTAACTGAAAGAAAAGAAGATATCGAAAAAAAAGATATAAAACATGATATTCCAAATGAATATTTAGATATTTATAAACTAATAACCAATAATCCAATAGATATTAATGATATTGTCAAAAGAGGTAATATAGACTTAAAAACAGCTATGTCAAAATTAACAATATTAGA
>Ga0247608_10008301_pt1 | contig 10505 bp, 16 predicted proteins | sample 176DNAGHGlowgp2_FD_193490 | JGI IMG/M metagenome (GOLD analysis project Ga0247608, IMG submission 193490) | Sheep rumen microbial communities from Palmerston North, Manawatu-Wanganui, New Zealand - 1766 DNA GHGlow gp2 | ecosystem: Host-associated > Mammals > Digestive system > Stomach > Rumen ... | reverse complement strand
ATAATAAATGGAATAATAATTATAATAAAGCTTATATCAACAATTTTAAAATAGATAAAGAAGAAAAGAAAAACAATATAATTACTTTAAATTTTTATACGGATAAATTAAATGAAGAATATAAAAGAATAAAAAAATTAAATGTTTGTAAAATGACTGAAATAATGTATGTAAATATAACAGAACCATATTACTATTTTAATATATATGACCCTGAAGGTAATACTATAGAAATTTGTAGTAATAAATTATAATAAAATAAAAATATTAATATTGGAGGAAAGTATTATGAATAATTACATGTTAATACACGGTAGTTTTGGAAGTCCATTTGTAAATTGGTTTCCATATTTAAGAAATGAAATTGAAAAAAGGGATTTAGTTGTTTATACCCCAGATTTTCCTACAGGTGTTGGTTATCAAAATTATGAAAATTGGTCAAGAGTATTAGAATGTTATGTTAGTAGTGGAATAATAAATGAGGATACAGTAATATATGCTCATTCAATTGCTCCAATATTTGTATGCCATTTTCTTTTTAGCCATAACATAAAAGTGAAAAGATTAGTTTTTGTATGTGGATTTAATAACTATTTAGGAATAAATGAAGAATATGATGAAGTAAATCATACAATGTATTTTGATAATTTAGAAGCGGTTAAAAAATTTGCAGATGAAATTATATGCTTCTATTCAAAAAATGATCCTTATGTTAAATATGATGTTGAAAAAGAATTTGCAGATACAATTGCAACAAAACAAATAGTAATTGAAGATGGAGGACATTTGAATTCAGAAAGTGGATATACTGAATTTAAAGAGTTATTAGAATATTTATGAAAAAAGAAAAATTGGGACGGAGAATTATCTTCATACTTTTAGTAATTCTTTAGAAATATTAGAAAACAATAAAAATGATTTTGAAATGTGTCCCTAAAAATATATGTTTTAAGGAAAAAGAAAGTAAACAAAAATAGCAAGATGTAGAGGAGGTTCAGTATATTATGGGTGAAAGATTTAAAACTTTATCAGCAGTATTCTTACTATTAACTAGAGAAAAAGATAATCATGAAGAAGTTTTATTTCAAAAAAGAAAGAATACTGGATATTGTGATGGTTTTTATGATTTATCCTCATCAGGACATGTTGAAGCAAATGAATCAATAAACATGCAATGTGTCGTGAAGCAAGGGAAGAACTAGGAATAGATATTAATGAGGATGAGTTAGAATTTGTTTGTATGATACATAAACACTCTAGTGATGGACTTATTTATTATAATGGATATTTTAAAGCAAATAAATGGTATGGTGAACCAATCATTAATGAACCTGAAAAAAATGAAGAACTAAAATGGATTGATATTAATAATTTGCCAACTAATATTGTGGATGATAGAGTTATAGCAATCGAAAATTATAAAAGTAACATTAAATATAGTGAATATGGATGGTAGCGACAAATTTGAAAGATATTTTAAATTTGGTAAATTTGGGACCGGGTACTTTTTTTGAATTGTCATTTTCTGTCGAATTATGCGATGGATTTTTCTTGATATATGAATACTTTAATGATAGAATAATTATGTTAAATTATTTTTTAGAACAATGAGATTTAGTTTAGATTTTTATTCTATCTTTTAATTTGTATTATTATTTAAAAAGAAATATTCAAAGAAAGAAGTGATGTTTATAGCAAAATTATTAGACCCTAAAAATGACTATGTTTTCAAGAGAATTTTTGGACATACTGGAAATGAAGAAATAACTAAAGGATTACTTCAATCAATAATTCCAGATAAAATTGACAAAATAGAATTAGACTCAAATCCAATAACTGAAAAAGATTTATTAGATGATAAAGTGGGAATATTAGATATTAAAGCAAAATTAAATGATGGAAATGTTAATTGCGATATAGAAATGCAAGTAGTTGACCAAAAAGATATAGAAAAAAGAATTCTATTTTATTGGAGCAAAATGTATATACAAACATTAAAAGTTGGAGAAGATTATGAAAACCTAAAAAGATGTATAGTAATACTAATAACAGACTATGATTTAGATAAATTAAAAGAAATCCCAGAATATGTAACAAAATGGAAAATAAGAGAAGAAAAATACTCAAAACTTGTCTTGACAAATGATTTAGAACTATATATAATTTCGTTAGAAAAAGCCAAAAATAGCACAAAAAATAATGAAGAATTATATAATTGGTTAAAATTTATAAATAATCCAAAGGAGGTAACTCGGAATGGAAGATGAAAATATAAACAAAGCCAAAAAAGTTCTAGAAACCATAAGTCAAGATGAAAGGGAAAGAAGACTAACAGAATTAAGAGAAAAATACAGAATGGATCAACATGCAATAATGCTTGCTGGGTATGATAAAGGACTGAAAGAAGGAATAGAGCAAGGATTGGAGCAAGGCATACAGCAAGGGTTAGAAAAAGGAATTGAACAGAACAAAAAAGATATTCTTGAAAAACTATTAAAAACAGATTTATCAATAGAACAAATTATAGAAATTACAGGTTTTACTGCTGAAGAAATAGAAAAACTAAAGAAATAATAGTATAAAACTAAATAGAATAATTAATAAAAAATGATTTAACAAACTCCTAGTGGCTAAACAGTAGGAGTTTTTACATAGAAAGTATAAAAATCGAAAAATGTTAATGAATATTAAACAAAGCATAAGAAAGGGTTAAAAATGAAAGTTTTATTTGCAACAACAAATCCAGCAAAAATTAAAAGATATGTGGACAAGCTAAAAGAAAAAAATATAGAAGTTTTAACAATTAAAGATTTAGGAATAAATTTAAAACCAGAAGAAACAGGTAAGAATGCAATTGAAAATGCATATATAAAAGCTAAAACATATTATGATGAAACAAAAATAACAACAATAGGAATTGATAATAATTTGTATATAGAAGGATTACCAGAAGAAAAACAACCAGGAACGCATGTTAGAAGAGTTAATGGGAAAGAATTAACTGATGATGAAATGATTGATTATTATTGTAAACTAGTAAGTGAATATGGTGAAAAACTATCAGCTAAATGGGTATTTGGAATGGTTATATATGATGGAAAAGAGCCAAAGAAATATAGCTGGAGTAAAAGCCATTTCTATTTGGTTAATAAACCTTGTGAAAAAAGAAATCCGGGATATCCATTAGATTCAATTTCAATTATGCCAGAGTGTAACAAGTATTTTGTTGATTTAACAGAAGAGGATAGAAATAAAGATAAGGTTAATTACAAAGAAGATGAAGTAATAGATTTTATAGTAAAAAATGTATATAGTGAAGATTAAAAAAAGTAGATAATTAATCATAAATGAAAAGGAAAATATAAAAAATGGAGATTGATTTTAATTTAGTAAATGAATTTAAAGAAACAATACTAAAAAGCTATAATGAAGCTTTAAACATAGATAAAAATGTTAGAAATAAAGAACTTAATGATATTGTAACAGATGTTGATATTTATATGGAAACAAAGATAATTGAAAAAATACAAGAACTTTTTCCAGAACATTCAATTTATGCAGAAGAAAAAGGGGAGATACTAGAAAAAAGTGAATATGTATGGTATATAGATCCAATAGATGGTACAATTAATTTTGCAAATGGAATACCTTTATATTCAACATCAATAGCATTAAAGAAAAACAATGAAACAATATTTGGCTTTATATATGATTATTCAAGTGAAAAATTATATTATGCGATAAAAGGAAAAGGAGCTTATTGTAACCAAGAGAAGTTAAGTGTATCAAATAATAATAATCTTTCAGATAGCATAATTTCATTTTGTTTGACATCACATTATAATTTAGATAGAGTAAATGAAATATTGGAAATAGAAAAATGTTTAGCTCCAAAAGTTAGAGGATTACGATTATTTGTATCATCTGCAATAGAATTGGCTTGGTGTGCTGAAGGAAAAATTGATGGATGTATAAATATCAAAAAAAGTCAAAGGATAAGCTCATCTGCAGGAATACTTTTAATAGAAGAAGCCGGAGGAAAAGTTACAAATATTTTAGGTGAAACAAGGCAAAAAGTCGATACAATGCTAGCAACAAATGGATTAATACATTCTAAAGTTGTGAATGCACTTAAATATGCTGTTTTTATAGGAAGTTCTACAGAAGTAATTGAAATAAAACAAGATGAACTTAATAGCACAATAAATACATATATAGCAGGTAAAGCATATAGTCAAGCAATTGCTGGAGCAAAGGCAGGACTTAATTCAAAACTTTTAACAACAATATCAGGTATTAGAAAAAATGAATTAGATAGTATGATTTTAGAAGCAAAGAAAAACAATATAGATACATCAAATATTGTTATTTCAAATAGTATTGAGAATGATATAAAAATTGTATTTAAAGATGAAAATAATATAAAAATAAAGGAAGAAGATATATTAAAAGGATCAGCAGAGGCTTTATCTGAAGAAATAATAATCCAAAATGAAGAAGTATTAAAAAAAGCATCAATAATTGTATGTCAAACTAAGATTAGCAAAAAAACAATTAACAAAATTGTAGAAATAGCAAATGAAAATAATGTACCTGTAGTTATTAATCCAAGTAGGCCAAATGAAATCAATTTAGATAATAAAGAAAACGAGGAATTGATTAACAAAATATCAATGATAATATGTGATACAAAAGAGTTAGAAGGAATATTTGGGCAAGATGTTGTGGTAGATGAGGTTTTAGAAAAACATAAAAACAAATTAATTGTTATGGAAGATAATAATGAAATTAAATACTTTGATGGAAACTCTATTATATCAATAAATAGTCAAATTGAGCTACAAGAAGTAGGAGCAAAAGATATTTTTATTGGTAGATTTGTTAAAAACTATTTAGAAAAAGAAAACATAACTGAAGCAATTAAGGCAAGTGTGATATTGTGAAACAATTTATAACCATCTTATGCAACAAAAACACTTGCAGAAATAGACAATTTTTATATTGATAATCAATATAGAAGAAAAGGCATAGGCAAAAAATTAGTACAAGAGTTTAAGGATTATTGCATCAGTCAAGGCATTGAAGAAATCAAAGTAACAGCATTGAATAAAAATTTAAATGCTAGAAATTTTTACGAAAATTGTGGATTTGAGGAATTTGAAGTTACTTATAAAATGAAATTGTAAATATGCAAAAGGGATATTACCAAATGGATTAATTCAGACTATGAGAGTAAAAGAATAAAATGCAATCCAACACTTTCATTAAAAATAATACCAGATTTAATAAATGATGGTATTTTGAAATTAATACATGAATCATGATGTTAAATTCAAAAATCACAAAGAATTAAAGTTGATATTTAATAAAATATATGTTAAGATAGGTTCATACAATAAATATTCAATTTATTGTATGAATTATTTATTTAATAAGAAGGAGGACTTTATGAATTGGATTATAATATCTATAGGAATAATGTTTAGCTCTCCAATGATGTATTTATTTTTAAGAAAATCAAAGGATTTAAAAAAAAATATTAGAATACAAAACTTATCAGTATTTTTAATTCCTACAATTGTATATTTTATTTATAATATAGTTTCAGGAACAAGTATGATAATAGAATTTAAATATTTTTTGATATTATTTGCAGCAGCAATTTTATTTAGTCTTTTAGGAAATATTTTTTCTTTAAAGGCACTTCAATTAACAAAAAATCCAGGGTATAGTTTGATGATTCAAAAATCTTATGCTATTTTTACAACTATAATGTCTGTATTTTTGTTTGGATCGTTAATAACAGTAAAAGATATTATATCAATTATAATTGTATTAGTATTTACATCTTTGATTCTTATAGAAAAATCAACTCAAAAAGATGATAATAAGATATGGATTCTTTATACTTTTGGCGCATTTTTTGCATTTGGATTCCTATCATTAACTAATACATATTTAGGTAAACAAGGATTAACATCAACAGTGATAAACTTTTATATTTGTCTAATTGTAACAATATCTCTTGCAATTCAGATATTTACAAATAAAATAAAGTTAAGTTTTGATAAAATGAGTATAGGTGTTTTTATTGGAGCAGGTATCCCAGCATCAATATTTAATTTTTGTTTAATACAAGGATATTTACTTGCACCAAATCCAGGATATATTAGTGCTGTAAATGTAGCTTCAATTGCATTATTAACAATTTTATATAGAGTATTTTTTAAAGATACCTTAACATTAAAGAAATCCATAGGTATTGTTGGAATATTAGTTGGACTATTTATGTTATTTATCTAATTGTTTATGATGTTATGAATGAATTCAATTTGACATTCAGTGAAATACAAATTGAAAGGAATTTTATTTATATATGAATAAAAATGATATATTTGAAATTGGAATTGGAACATGGAAAGTTAATTCAGATGAATTTGAAAAAGATTTAGAAGCACTAAAATATTCTTTTGAACTAGGGCAAAATTATTTGCCTCTTTCATTATTATACAATAATGGAAAAGTTGTAGAAAAGATGAAAGATTTTATAATATCGGTTGGTAGAGAAAATTTATTTATATGTGCAAATTTAGAGAGATATGTTGAAAAATCAGAAGATGTTGAGAACCAATTAAACAAATATTTAAAACTTCTCGAAATTGACTATGTAGATTGTTTGCAAATTCATACTTTTGCTGTGTGTAAAATACCAATGTTAGAAATATATAGAGAAATTGATAGATTAGCAAAATTAGGAAAAGTAAAATATATTGGTGTTAGCAATGTTAATTTAGCTCAATTAAAAGAAATAAATAATACTGCTAAAATAGATTTTTTTGAAGGTGTTTATAATTTAGATTGTAAATATTATGAAAATGAAGGATTAATTGATTATTGTAAAGAAAAGGGTATTGTTTTTACAGCATATCAGCCATTAAGGAGAAATAAAATTGCACAAAAAAATTATGCTTTCTTAAAAGATTTATCCGAAAAATATAGCAAAACACAAAACCAAATAATGATAAATTGGATTGTAAAAGAAAAGAAGATTTTGCCAATAATAAAATCAACCAATAAAGATAGAATAAAAGAGAATATTCAGGCACTAGATTTTGAAATGGAAAAAGACGATTATAAAAAACTAAATGAATTTCAAAATGAAAAAATAAATTCAATTGAAATAAATTGGATTGACGAATCTGGAGTAACGATAGACCAACTTGCAAATCAAAATGAAGATGGAGAATAGTATTTTATGAAATTAAATGTTATACATGCAAACAAGAGTCATAAAGACTTTTTAATATATGCAAATAAAGTAATAGATCAAGTTAATGATATGAATGAAACAAATGGATTACAATTAAACATTGATAAAGACTATTTTTGTGATAATCCTAAATTTCAGTGTTTAGTTGCTGAAGTAGATAATAAACCAGTTGGAATGGTTTTATATTCTTATGTTTATTGGGCTAGTGATGGTGAAGTACTTTGGATTTCGCAGATGTATATTGAACCTGAATATAGAAAGCAAGGTGTATTTTTTAAACTAGTTTCAAAACTAAGAGAAGAGAATAAAGATATTAAAATTGCATCTTGTGCAACAGGTGAAGAAAATGGAAGAATGCAAAAGATTTTAAAGTATTATGGTGGAGTTGAAATGAATAATTTGAAATTCTATTATAAAAAAATATAAAGGAAGTCACATAAAGTTATCTAAAATGCTTGAAGAGAAAATAAATCAAATATATTAGTATTTTAGAACAAATGGAGGACGCTTATGAAACAACAATTAATTAGAATGAACGCTATGGATAACATTGAAATGGTTGGTATATTATACGAACCAAATGAAAAAAGTAATAAAATAGTAATTCATGTTCATGGACTATGTGGAAATTTTTATGAAAATAGATTTCTTGATACATTAGCACAAACATATACTAGTAAAGGAATGAGCTTTTTAACATTTAATAACAGAGGAACTAATTATATTTCAGAATTGTTTAAAGGTAACGATTTTGAGGTAATAGGTGGATGCTATGAAAAGTTTACAGATTCTATATTAGACATAGAAGGAGCTATTAATTATGTTAAAAAAATAGGATATGATGAAATCATTCTTGAAGGGCATAGTTACGGTTGTAATAAAGTAGTATATTATTATTTTAAAAAGAAAGATGAAATGATAAAAGAAATTGTATTATTAGCTCCATGTGATATTCCACAAGAATGTGTAAAATTTTTAAGTAAAGAAGAATTTAGAAATGCTAAAAATGAATCAACCAAATTAGTAAGTGAGGGAAAAGCAAATGAATTGATTGATTTTTCCGTAAATGCAAATGGTAAAATTTCAGCTGAAACTTATTATAACGATTTCCTTCCAGGAGGAGCAAATGATTTTATAAGATATAGAGATGGATTAGATGGTAAAAGCGATGTGTTAAATAGCATCGATATTCCAGTATTAATTATATTTGGTGATAGCGATGAATGTGTATTAACACAAAAGATAGATATAGTAAAAGAATATTTGTACAATAATATAAAAAAATGTAATATTCAAATAATTAGTGGAGCAGATCATTCATATACAGATAAATATGAAGAATTAGGAAAAATAATTGAGAGTAGTATTTAAAACGAAAAATTCTATTAGAAAGAGGGTTTATAAACATGAATCTTAATGAATACTTAAATATTTTACATGTTGCAGAGAAACTAAAAGATACTCCAAGACATTGTACAACATCAAAAGGACGTGTTAATTCAGCATAACGAATCTCCACTTAATACTTGGTCAGAAAATGAATTTGAATTAAACAAAAAATATGCATTTGAAACTGTAGCTTTTTCAAAATGGTTAAGTGAATTGAGGCAACAGATATTAAATGATACATTAAACAAAATAAGAATTGAAGGAGATAATAATGATTGACCATATTGCAGCATTAATCTTTGATAGTGAAAACAATTTATTAGTGTTAAGGAAGAAAACACCAGACAATAGAAAAGAATGCATTTTGCCTGGCGGAAAAAGAGAAGGAAACGAAACAGATGAACAAACACTAAAAAGAGAACTGCGAGAAGAACTAAGTGTAGAAGTTGAAGATATGAAATTTTATAAAATGTATTATGATAAAGCCGTTTTTGAACAAGAAGAAGATTTTAAACAAACAACGTATATTACAAAATTGAAAGATAAAAACATTTCAATAAAAAATGAAATAAAAGAAGCAATATGGATTAATTCAGACTATGAGAGTAAAGGAATAAAATGCAATCTGACTCTCTCATTAAAAATAATCCCAGATTTAATAAATGATGGTATATTGAAAAAATTATGCTAGTATGTCAAAACATTTTTTCGCAAAAGTATTGACAAATGAAATAATACATTATAAAATACAAACAATAGTTCACAAATAATAAATAATTGAGTTTAAATGTAGCAATCAAATTGAAAGAACTAAATTTATAGTAAAGGATGTGCTCTTATGGACGAAAAAAAGAATGAAATTATTTTATTTGAAAACCAAGGTGTAAAATTAGAAGTAAACTTAAAAGATGAAACAGTGTGGCTAACACAAAAACAAATGGCAGAATTATTTGATAAAGATAGGAGGACAATTACAAGACATATTCAAAATATTTATAAAGATGAGGAATTAGAAGAAAATTCAGTATGCTCATTTTTTGAGCATACTGCCGAAGATGGAAAAAATTATAAAGTTCAATATTATAATCTTGATATGATTATTTCAGTTGGATATAGAGTAAATAGTAAACGTGGTATAATGTTCAGAAAATGGGCAACTTCAATCTTAAAAGACTATATGCTAAAAGGCTACGCAATAAATCAAAAAAGATTAGAATACCTAGAAAAGACAGTAAAATTGATAGACATAGCAAACCGTATGGATGAGAGATTACAAGGAGATGATGCAAAAGAAATCTTAAAAGTAATTGGAGGATATTCAAAAGCATTAGATTTATTAGATGATTATGACCACAAAACTTTAAAGAAAATTGATGGAAATATTGATGAAAGAAAAATTGAGTATAATGATTGTATTGATATTATAAATAAATTAAGGTTTAATGAAGAAAGTTCTCTATTTGCAGTAGAAAGAGATAAAGGTTTAGAATCAATTATAGGAAATATTTATCAAAGCTTTGCAGGACAAGACATTTATAAAAGTATTGAAGAAAAAGGAGCTAATTTCTTATATTTAATAGTTAAAAATCATGTTTTTACAGATGGGAACAAAAGAATAGCAGCAACTCTGTTTATATATTTTTTAAACTACTATGGAATTTTATATAAAAACGGAAAACAAACAATAGATAATAATACTTTAGCAGCATTAACTTTGTTAATTGCTGAATCAAATCCAAAAGAAAAAGAAGTTTTAATTGATTTAATAATGAATTTTTTGAATGACTAATTAGAAAATATAAAAAACTATGTAAATTAGCTAGAAATTAATATAGTTCTTCTAAAA
>Ga0247608_10008298_pt1 | contig 10507 bp, 7 predicted proteins | sample 176DNAGHGlowgp2_FD_193490 | JGI IMG/M metagenome (GOLD analysis project Ga0247608, IMG submission 193490) | Sheep rumen microbial communities from Palmerston North, Manawatu-Wanganui, New Zealand - 1766 DNA GHGlow gp2 | ecosystem: Host-associated > Mammals > Digestive system > Stomach > Rumen ... | reverse complement strand
TGGTAACGGTACTGCATCCCGTGAGTCAGAGCAGGTGATCGTTGAACTGCTCCATGAGATGAACAAGCCCGACCTGGCATATGTCATCACCAATGAAGCAGGTGCATCCGTATATTCAGCCAGCAAGCTGGCAACAGAAGAGTTCCCTAACTTCGATGTGGGACAGCGTAGTGCAGCATCCATCGCACGTCGTGTACAGGATCCTTTGGCAGAACTTGTAAAGATCGACCCCAAGTCCATAGGTGTAGGTCAGTACCAGCACGATATGAACCAGAAGAAACTCGGCGAGCAGCTTGAGGGTGTTGTTGAGGACTGCGTAAATAAGGTAGGCGTTGATGTAAATACCGCATCCGCATCACTGCTCGAGTATGTATCGGGTATTTCAAAGCCCATCGCAAAGAATATCGTGGCATACCGTGAGGAAAACGGTAGATTCCTATCACGTGCAGAACTCTTAAAGGTACCCAAGCTCGGACCGAAGGCTTTTGAGCAGTGTGCAGGTTTCTTAAGGATCCGTGGAGGAAAGAATCCGCTCGACAATACCAGCGTGCATCCGGAATCATATGAGGCTGCAAAGAAACTTCTTGAGAGCTTAGGTTTTACTCCTCAGGATATTAAGAATCTTCAGGCAGAACAGGCAAAGGCTGTAAAAGAAGATGAGGATAAGCGTAAGGCAGAGGCTGAAAAGGCTGAGAAGGAAGCTAAGCGCGGTAACAAGGACAGAAGAAATAAGAATGAGATACAGGTGAGAAATGCCGATTCGGCTATGGGTAAACTCCTGGCTCAGGCACTTGCAAAGAGCGGTAAGAATGTGGTTACCAGAGACAATAATGGAAAAGACAATGCATCAGGTAACGCAGGGAATACTGCAGCTAACGCAAATGTAGGCATAATGAATGCCGTAGATGATGCTGGTGAAGGAAAGACTTCATCACTTTCACATCTCAGCACCATGATAAAGGATAAGAAGAAACTGGCAGAAGAACTCGGTATCGGTGAGATAACACTTGATGATATCATTAAGGAACTTGAAAAGCCCGGCCGTGACCCTCGTAAGGATATGCCGGCACCCATCCTCCGTCAGGATGTACTTGAGATGAAGGACCTAAAGGAAGGCATGATACTTAAGGGTACTGTAAGAAATGTTATCGACTTTGGTGTATTCGTAGATATCGGTGTGCACCAGGACGGTCTGGTACACATTTCTCAGATCACCAATAAGAAATTCATCAAGCATCCTTTAGAGCTCCTGAGTGTTGGTGATGTAGTAGACGTAAAGGTAATGAGTGTGGATCTCCAGAAAAAGAGAATTCAGTTGACCATGATCATGTAACTGATATCAGGGTTTAAATATTATCTGGCATTCGATGACAGAAAACCGGGGTTATTAAAGATTGAATGGATATCAAAGGTTATAAAAAAGATTTTGAATACTCATATACATTGGGTGCATTTCCTACGTTTGAACTTATTGAAGCAAAGCCGTCAGATGTGATTGAGATTTTTTGCAGCGCCTCATTCACTGATATGGAAAAACTGGAGGCTAAATGCAGGGAGAAAGGCATCAAACTCTCGGTAAACGATAAGATAATCAACAAGCTGAGTGACAAGGGCAATGTATATGTAGTCGGTGTATTTAATAAGTTTGAACAGGGGCTTGATAATACCAAGCCCCATGTTGTTTTGGTAAATCCTTCAGATATGGGCAACTTAGGTACCATCATCAGGACTGCGGTCGGTTTTGGTATCATGGATCTAGCGATCATAGAGCCTGCTGCGGATATATTCAATCCGAAGACAGTCAGGGCCTCAATGGGATCGGTATTTAGAATACGACATGAAAGATTTTCTTCCTTTGAGGATTATCTTAAATCATTTGATACAGATAAAAAGTATACTAATCAGGGAGTTTCGGATAACAGGGAAATTTTTACCTTCATGCTAAATGGGGAAAAACCTCTTACAGTGAATGACTGCCCTAAACCAAGGCTTTATTCACTCGTATTTGGAAACGAAGCTACGGGTTTGCCGGATAAATTCCTTGAATACGGTACCAGTATCATAATACCCCAGACCGAATATGTGGATTCTCTTAACCTGACTATTGCAGCAGGTATAGGAATGTATGTTTTTTCTCAAAAAAAGGCTTGACTTAAATTTTGAATTCACTATAATTTTTAGTATAAGCCCGATAGATTATGGGTAAATATTCTATAAAGAGCCGGATATTCCGACTTTTTAGTGGAGGTTAAGCCATGAAATGTCCATTTTGCGGAAATGAAGATACCAGGGTTATAGATTCGAGACCTGCAGAGGATGGTTCATCCATCAGGAGAAGAAGACAGTGTGATAAATGCGATAAAAGATTTACCACCTATGAGAAGATCGAGACTATCCCTGTTATAGTTATCAAGAAGGGCAATATCAGAGAGCAGTATAACCGTGAGAAAATCGAAAAAGGTATACTTGCATCATGCCATAAGAGACCTGTATCCATCGACACCATCAATCAGATGATCGATGAGATAGAGACAGAGCTTTTTACCTCTGAATCAAGAGAAATCCCCAGTAATATAATCGGCGAAAAGATCATGGAAAAGCTACAGAAGATAGATCAGGTAGCTTACGTTAGATTTGCTTCCGTATATCGTGAGTTCCAGGATGTTGATACATTCATGCATGAACTCCAGAAGATAATCAAGAAGCATGAGTGATTAAGTTATTTTATGATCATATACAATACCAACAGCTCGATATACTAAGTTTTTTTGACTGTTGATGGCAGTATATATCACATTGTATCAGTACTCCATATACTCATACTCCTTCCCTTCAGCAAGGAAGGAGAAAAAATGTACAGTAGTGTAAAAAGTGCCTCGGTATACGGTATCGAGGCGAAACTCATCAATGTTGAGGCAGACGTGAGCGACGGGCTGCCCCTGTTTACTATGGTCGGATACCTTGCATCCGAGGTGAAAGAGGCCAAGGACAGAGTAAAGACAGCATTGAAAAATTCTAATTATGCTTTGAGGCCAAAGCATATCACGGTAAATCTGTCACCGGCAGATATACGAAAAGCCGGGACCGCTTTTGATCTGCCTATAGCATTGGCATGTCTGGCGGCATCTGATATTTTACCCAAAGAAAAACTTGAAAATATGCTCATAGTGGGAGAGCTCGGGCTTGACGGTAAGGTAAACCGGATAAGCGGAGTGCTTCCTATTTGTATTGCAGCAAAACAGGAGGGCATACCTGTTGTTATTGTGCCTAAAGGCAATGCAAAGGAAGGAGCGGTAGTCGAAGGTGTTGAAGTAATAGGTGTTGAAGACATGGGCGATATCATTGAATATTTGCTCGGAGCGAGAGAACTTGTGCCTGAAAAATGTTCGATAGATGATGTGCTAAAGGTGTCATCATCCGAGTTTACAGAGGATTTTGCAGATATCTCAGGTCAGGAGGCAGCAAAAAGAGCAGCAGAGATAGCAGTATCGGGTCAGCATAATATACTGTTTTCCGGACCGCCCGGGTCAGGAAAAACCATGCTTGCGAGGCGCATACCGGGTATTATGCCCGATATGAGCTTTGAGGACAGCCTGGAGATATCAAGGATATACAGTGTAGCAGGACTGCTTAACGATGAGCAGTATCTGATCACCAGACGTCCATTTAGGTCACCGCATCATACGTGTACAGTGACTTCACTCATCGGCGGAGGCGTGACTCCCAAACCGGGTGAGATAAGTCTGGCAGTAAACGGTGTACTTTTTCTGGATGAGATGCCCGAGTTTGGCAGAGAGGCCATAGAGGCCCTGCGGCAGCCCTTAGAGGACAGGTTTGTAACAGTTTCGAGATTGAATGCGACCTATACATATCCTGCGGGCTTTATGCTGGTAGCATCCATGAATCCATGCCCTTGCGGGCATTACCCTGACAGGTCAAGATGCTCATGTACAGAGAGACAGATAAAGCAGTACCAGAGACGCATCAGCCAGCCCGTGCTCGACAGGATAGACCTGTGCGTGAGTGTCAGTGAGATAAAATATGATGAGCTAAACTCTCCCCAAAAAGGAGAATCAAGCGCAGCCATCAGGGAAAGAGTGATGCGTGCCAGAGAGGTGCAGCTGGAAAGGTATAAGGGTATGCCTATCAGCTTTAATTCTGAGCTGACCGGTAAGATGACTACAGAATTCTGTCCTTTGGGACCGGAAGAAAAGACCTTGATGGAAAAGGCATTTGATAAGTACTCGCTCAGTGCCAGAGGTTATCATAGGCTACTGAAAGTATCGAGAACCATAGCAGATATGGCAGGAGAAAAGGACATAAAGGTGCCGCATCTGCTGGAGGCACTGTGTTACCGGAATCTTGACTTTAATTCGTGAGGTGGGAAAAATGACAGAAAAAGAATACTGGTTATATATTTCAAAAGTAAAGGGCCTACTGCCTGCAAGAAGAAAGATGTTATTTGAGATGCTGGGGACACCGGAGGAGGTGTATAAAGCACGGGAGGATGTATTACGAAATATACCATTGTTGGAAGAGTTTCAGATAGAGCAGCTAATAGATTTCAGGAAAATAGACTTTGAATATGAGTCTGAACAGTTTAGGCGCAAGGGTATAAAATTTGTGACCATAGACGAAAAGGAATTTCCTGAGCGACTGAGGAATATCCCGGATGCCCCGTCATTCCTGTTTTACAGAGGAGAACTGCCCGATGACAATCTGCCTGCAGTAGCTGTCGTAGGGAGTCGCCGATGCAGTTTTTACGGAAAAGAAATGTGCATGAGATTTTCCTCTGCACTAGCACAGGCAGGGATAAACATCATCAGCGGTATGGCATCGGGAGTGGATGGCTTTGCACACAGGGGAGCGATAAATGTAGGTGGAAAAACAACCGCAGTGCTCGGTTGCGGAGTAGATATATGCTATCCGACCGAAAACAGGGATATATTTGAGAAACTGTCTGTGGATTATGGGGGAATCGTATCGGAATATTACCCGGGCGACAAGGCATTACCATATAACTTTCCTCAGAGAAACCGGATAATATCTGGTTTGGCTGATATCCTTCTGGTGGTTGAAGCAGGGAAAAAGAGCGGGACCTTTATTACTGTGGATCATGCCTTGGAACAGGGCAGGGAGATATTTGCGATTCCCGGCAGGATAGGAGATACCGTTAGTGACGGATGTAACAGCCTGATAAAAAACGGAGCAGGACTCGCTGCAACTCCGGAGGATATCATAGATGAACTTAAAAGTCACTATACCATGCTGCTTAATGCGGAAAAGAAAAAGAAAAAAGCAGCAGGAGACTCACTAAAAGGTGATGAGAAAAAAGTTTACGAGAGTTTGGAACAAGTGCCTATACAGATAAATGAGATATCAGAAAGAACCGGTATAGACTGCGGAACCCTGCCGATGATTCTTATAGAACTCGAACTAAAGGGCATGATAGAGGAAGTCGGGAAGAATTTGTACATAAGGAAAAGTTGACATTTATGCGTATAGGATGTATAATTTATAAGGAGAGACTTAATGACGCCATATGAAGCAGAGAAATTGCTTAAAAATGATGGTTGGTATGAGGTTGGATTAGCTGCCAACAGAAAGGAGTATGTATGAAGTTGATATACCCTGCTGTATTCACCCCTTTTGATAAAGATGAAGAAGGCTATACAGTGGAATTCCCTGATCTTCCCGGATGTATTACTGAGGGATATAATTTGATTGATGCATTTGAAATGGCTGCGGATGCTGCTTCAGGCTGGATCCTCCTTGAACTGGAAGAGGGAAAAAATGTACCGGCCGCAAGTAAGATTTCTGATATTTCTGTGCCCATGGGTTCTATGGTGAATATGGTTATTCTTGATATGGATGCTTATGCTGAAAAATATGGATCAAAGGCTGTGCGAAAGAATATAACTATTCCGGCATGGCTTAATACTTATGGGGAGAAAAACAATATTAATTTTTCTCGTGTATTGTCCGAGGCATTATTAAAACAGGTTCAAGAAGCCTGAAAAAGTTTTATAATACAGAGCGTGTACTGATCTCTATGTGGAAAACCTGTGAATGCTTAAGATAAAGTTTTTTGACTGGAAAACCATCTGATTTTGAGGAGGTGGAACAGGATATGATTTACAATATAGGTATCGGCATACAGGATTTTGAACAGATAAGAAAAAGAGTGATATGTGTGACAATATAGAGTTTACATGTCACAAATCTATTAAAATAATATGAAAACAGCAAAAACCACTTGAAAAAACAGGTGGTTTTTATTATACTTATCATGTTTGACATACCTTTTTTATATGCTTATGGTAAAGTATTTATTGTATTGCAAAGAGAGAAGGGAATTGTTGCAAAATGTATTAGGAGGACGATATGTCAGCGGTTACAGATAAGATCAAGAACTCTATAAAGCTTGTTATACATGGTAAGGATGAAGTCATAGATATGGTGCTCTGTGCCATACTGGCAAAGGGACATATCCTGCTGGAGGATATACCCGGAGTAGGAAAGACGACACTGGTTACAGCACTGGCAAAGACCATGTCGCTCGATTACAAGAGAATACAGTTTACTCCTGATGTACTGCCTTCCGACCTTAACGGTTTTACTATGTATGATAAAAATACCGGTGCGTTTGTATTTAGAGAGGGTGCCGTATTTACCAATCTGTTTCTGGCAGACGAGATAAACCGTACATCTCCCAAGACCCAGTCGGCACTTCTTGAGGTTATGGAGGAGCAGAATGTTACGGTGGACGGTGTAACCTACAAATTACCTAATCCTTTTTTTGTTATAGCTACACAGAATCCGGTAGGTGCATCAGGTACCCAGAAGCTGCCCGAGTCCCAGCTTGACCGTTTTATGATAAGGCTTACCATGGGTTACCCTGACCATAACAGTGCCATAGATATCCTGCGCGGTGACTCTCACGAGATAGTTGGAGAGTTAAAGCCTGTAATAGCCAAGGAAGAGATGCTGGCCATCCAGGAGCAGGTGGCATCGGTCACCGTATCTGAGCCGATATTAAATTATATAGTTCAATTGACTGAGATTACCAGAAATAATGATTTGTACTCACTGGGATTATCACCCCGTGCCAGCATAGCCCTTATGAAGATGGCGAGAGCCAAAGCCTACATAGATGACAGAAACTACGTAGTGCCCGAGGATGTAAAGGCGGTATACTTCAGCATAGCTAATCACAGGGTAGTGCTTTCAACAAAGGCAAAGGCTACAGGATATAATCTGGAGATGGCTCTGGCTAAATCATTTGAGTCTGTGAAGATGCCCGGATGAAAAAGTCATTAAGGAATGATTTGTATGAAAATACATGTTTGGTCCATAATAAAATATCTTTTTATATTTGTTCTAATATTCTTTTTTGTAGTTGTGTTTAAGCAGAATTACCTGGTATTTCTGCTTTTTCCTTATGTCCTGCTGCCGGCGATCCTGATTCCGGTATTCTTAGCCAATGTCAGAAAAATCAGTCTTACCGGAGGCTCGGTTGTGGCAGATACTGAGGTAGGGAGCAATATTCTTTTCTTCGTAGAATATGATAATCCGACCTATTATCCTTTTCTTAAATGTTCCCTTACTTTTTCGATGAGAAATCTTTTTTTTAACGCCAATAAGGACAGTCTGCTGAATATCAATATCATGCCCAAACGCAAGGACAGGATAAATATAAGTGTTAAGACTGCCAAGATAGGTATGGTCCTGTTTGAAGGAAAGGGCATGAGGGTAACCGGTTTTATGGGTATGGTGAGCGTAAATCTGCCGGTTAGCTTCTCAGTGCAGGTACCTGTATTTCCGGAAAAAACGGAACAGGTCGATGTGGCTGAGATACCTTACTCGGAGGGTTATGATGAGTATACAGAACCGGACCTTAAAGGAAACCTCTCTTCCGATATAAAGGAGATCAGAGAATATCGACCCGGTGACAGACTGGCGAGGATCCACTGGAAGCTGAGTTCAAAACTGGACGAGCTGGCAGTAAAGGAGATGGAGCGTACTTCGGTAATGTCACTGGTAGTGGTACCTGAACTTGAGAAAGGCAAAATCTCTCAGACTGTAGAAACACTTGATGCCGTATCAAGAAAGTTGGCAGAGAGAGGCGAGAGATTCGAGATTTGTCTGTTTAACAGCGTATCATGCTCATTTGATTACTATATCATAGATAATGAAGAGTCTCTGAAGGACTGTTACAGGGATATGTACTTCTTGCCATTGTATGAAAGCACAGATATGGCTAAGGATGCATACTATGCCTCAAACCAGAGGTCAGCACTGCTGCTCACGGTTTATGGGGATGAAGTGAAACTCCTTGAGGACGGGATTGAAGTTTCTGACACATAAATTAAATTTATCTTTCTGAGACCAAGTCAACGCTACTATAACGAGTTTATTAAATATGAGAAAAAGATTGTCAAGACAAGAGAAAAAGCAGATCATAGAGCTTGACTCGACCGGTATAGCTATAGAAGATGTCTATGGCAGCAAAAAGTCGAGCCCTCTCTTTTTGTGCCTTTCAAAAGCCATGATAATCTTTTTGGTATGTGTCGGCACGGTCACGGGCTTCTGTGACGCATTTTCACTGAATTATAACAAAGGCACAATTGTAATCTTTACGCTGGCAGCAAGCATTATGATATCTCTGCTGTATTTCAATAAGAAAGTATTCTATATCGGATATATCGCATTTCTTATCATATTTACTGTGGAGCTCTTGAGATACTATCTCTATGCAAACAGTGGTTTCCAGGCTATTACTAACCATATCCGTGAGGTTTATGCTGAAGTTTTTAATATGGGCGTTGTCAGAAGTGCGGAAGAAACATTTACAAACAGACAGCTGACCATAACCATAGCCCTTATTTTTATAATATCCTTTCTTGTTATCATGTACAACATCACTGTATCCAGGTACATGAACTTTGCTGAGACCTTTGGCATCTCATTTATCCTGATGCAGATCCCGTTATATATAGGCTACAAGCCTCCGCTTATCTCTGTGATCCTCATCATGACAGGATGTATAGCTACAGGCTTGCTTCAAAAAGGAGCATTTAACAGGGTCACCATCCCGGGTAAGAATGCACCGGACTATATCAAGGACAGATTGTTTAAGAAAACCTACTATACTACGAGGGGAGACCATCGCGGTATATTAATGGTGCTGGCAATATCAGCGGTATTCTCGTTTGTTATCTGCATATTCTCACTGCCCGCTTACAGCAGGGATCTGGGAGAAACACCGGAGGACAGTGCCAAGGCATCTCTCGACGATACCGTAAAGATACTGGTACAAAATGGTATATATGGTCTGTTTAACAGTTATGACTCTATAAACGGTCTGAGTCGTGGCCGCCTCGGCGGAGTTTCGGCCGTAAACCCTGATTTTAAGACGGATATTGTAGTAACATTTGTGCCATATAGTGATGAAACCATATATTTGCCGGGTTTTAAGGGTGTATCATATGCTGGGAAAAGCTGGCTCAACAGGGTGAATATTGCTGAATTTCCGGAGCTTGGACTGGGTAGTCAGGGATATATAGAAAGCGATATTATAGATATAATGGATAAAACCATTACATCAAGTAAGCTGAAAACACCTAATTCGGTTTCTGAGAAAAAATCTACCAGAGCAAAAGCCCAGATATCATACATAGACAAAAGCTTTGGAATGTTGGTAAATCCTTATGTCACACTGCCAAGTGATGTCAGAAATGTATCGGAAGAACCCATATATAAGCCTTCAGATCCTGAAAAGGAGACTGTTCTTGAAACAAAAGAAGTTGACTATTATCCTCTATCACTTATAGAATACCTTGAGCCAGGAGATCCCGGGTACGGGGACAGCATCAGCGGCCTGGGATCCGTAAAGCTTAGAACTGAGATAAATAACGGTATAATCGGTACTTATAATGAAGATGAGTATGACAATGAATATCCCGGTGTACAGGATATAAATGTAACAAGAAATACCACATCAGAGAACAGCAGTCAATACCTGAGATATTATGACTATATAAATGATATATGCCTCAAAGTACCGGATGACCTGGACAGATATCTTGAAGAGTTCTGTAAGGAACATAATTATTTCGGACTTGACAAAAAGAACTACAAAAGGCTAAAACTGACAGTAGATGCAGAAAGACAGTTCCCTGCAATAGATTATGAAGCCATTCCGGAAGAGTTTATAGACAGATTGAGGGCTGCCTATGACAGCAGTGATATGGCTTCACTGACAGCACTTACTGAAGAGTATAACTATTATACAACACCTTCAGAAAAGATATTGCAGGAGAGATATGAACATAAGGAAGAAATAAACAGTTACAGATTAAAACTGTGTGAAGCTCTCAAGGATATGTTCCTTGCAGAGTATCCTTATACACTGTCACCCGGCAAGACACCGAACAATGAAGACTATGTACGGTACTTCCTCGAGACACAGAAGAGAGGACTATGCTCGCACTTTGCTTCAGCCGGA
>Ga0247608_10008296_pt1 | contig 10509 bp, 12 predicted proteins | sample 176DNAGHGlowgp2_FD_193490 | JGI IMG/M metagenome (GOLD analysis project Ga0247608, IMG submission 193490) | Sheep rumen microbial communities from Palmerston North, Manawatu-Wanganui, New Zealand - 1766 DNA GHGlow gp2 | ecosystem: Host-associated > Mammals > Digestive system > Stomach > Rumen ... | reverse complement strand
AAGAACGGAATCATTTAAAGAAGAGTTGACCATACCAATCAATTTTTCAGCCATTTGACGTTGAATTTTTGCATTATCATTATAATATTCAAGTTTTCTTGAAAAGCGCTCTTTTATCAATTTTTTGTTCATAAAAGCTCACTCCATTTTTTAAAGTTATTAAAAGGTGCATGTCCGCCTTGAATATTCGGCTGAATTTTCCAAAACTCAATTTGATTTTTTGTCGGAATAATTTTATCCTCCGAAGATAAGATTATTCTGTCGTATTTAAAATTTTGGTTTGACTGATAATGAGTCAGAGCCTCCAATTCGGATTTTTGATTTTCAAATTCACGATTAATTTTTATTGAGAAGGATTCATTATTAAACATAGATTTTATAAATCTTTCCGCACCAACGGGTGAAAAACCTTTTAATGTCAGATTATAAATTCTTTTAGGAATACCGAAATTATCATCAATAGGCTTTAATGTCCCATTAATTGCAACTTTTTTATCGTAATTAATATCAAAAAGAGTTGCAACCATTACTCCCATAGACCAAGCAATCAAGTATTTTTTATCATAAATGCCGAGTGAAGTTAAATCGAATTCGGTATTCAAGCTGTTATAATCATAAAACATCAGAACATCATAATCTTCAGGCTCAAGATGATTTACAACACTTTCATCCATTCCCCAACCGTTAAAAAAGATTATTAATTTTTGATTGTTTTCTCTGTTAAGCCATTTATATTCCATATGAGTATTGTACCAAAAATAGAATATATAAGAAAATAGACAGTCAGTTTTTGTTAATGTAAAATACAAATAAACGGAGAATAAAATGAATAATTATTATGAACTTAATATCTCTATTAATCCTCAAATGGAGGATATTGTATCCGATATATGTTTTACAAATTTATCTTGTGAAGGTGTTATTCTTGCGGAAGAAACATATAAAGATTTGGTAATGACTGCAACTACGGAAGGAACTCTAAGGGTATTTTTAACTGAAATAACAGAAAATCCTATAGAAATACTCCAAACCGAACGAGAATTATTGAAATCGAGAGGATTTACCGATGAGGAACTCGGCAGTTGGAAAATTACAATAGACGAAAAAGAAAATCAGGATTGGTCTAAAAAGTGGAAAGAAAAATGGACGGTTACACACGTAACCGATAAAATAGCAGTCGTTCCAAGCTGGTTAACATACGAGCCTAAAGAAAATGAAATTACAATTACTCTTGACCCGGGGTGTGCGTTCGGAACAGGCACACACCAAACTACACAACTTTGTATGAAGGCTCTTGAAAAATATCTAAAACCAAATAATACAATGGCAGATATAGGTACAGGCTCAGGCATTTTGGCAATATTGGCTAAAAAACTCGGCGCATCGACAGTATACGGAGGTGATAATGATGATACGGTAATAGATGTTGCAATAGAAAATGCAGGGGTAAATGGGGTAAATGGTATTAAATTTGAACTCAATACGGCAGACAAGTTAAAAGAAAAATACGATTTCGTCTGCGCAAATATTCTGCATAATGTTCTTTTTGAGATTATGGGTGATTTGAAAAATATAATGAAAGATGACGGAATACTGTCATTGAGCGGGATTTTAAACGAGAAAAAAGATATTGTTCTTGAAGCAATAAATCGGGAAAATCTTAAAATTATTGACACCCTAACCCAAGACCAATGGATTTCTTACGTAGTAAAAAAATAATTTTAAAATAATTTTCTAAAATGACCACGTAATATAATCAGGATAATTAAACCTAAAACACCGATATTTATAAATATATCGGATATATTAAAAACAGGAAAATCAACAAAGTTTAATTTTATAAAATCTCTGACATAACCCATAAATGTTCTTTCAATCATATTGTTAAAAATTCCTGAAGTTAGTATTGATGCAAAAAATAAACCCAATCCCGAAAATTTATTAATATGTTTGACTATATAAAAAATCATTCCTGAAATTGCAGCCAAAGCAAATACTATAAGAAAAATTCTTTGACCTTCAAAAATATTGAATGCCGCACCCTGATTTTGAACATACGTAATACTAAATATCGGATTTTCAGGAAGTTTAAACGCATTTAATATTATTAAATCAGAAATATATCCGTTTAACAGGATAAAAAAGATTATAGAAACAAATAAATAAATTATCTTACTCTTTTTTGTCATTACTTGCGGGCTTCTCATCTACAACGTTTACTCTTATTATTTGGTATCCAAAACCGGTTAAACTGAGCTTTATGCTTAAATCCTTAATATCAGCCTTTGTTAAACCGATAGATGCAATTACATATTCATTGACTTTATCTGAATTTGCAATAAATAATCTTTCCAAAATATTATCATCAGGCAATTTTCTGAAAACCTCTTTTGCCTGTTTTTGCGGATACTCTACTTTATCTTTCGCAATAGAAGCAATTGCAAAAGTATCTTTTGGCGGAACAAATTCTAACGATGCGGTATATTCATACCCGGGGGTAACTTCATTCGGCGCAGTCAGCTTAATATCCAAATTCATTGCATCACCGTACAACATAGAAGTAACTTCGTCTATTATTTTATCGGAGGTTACTTTCCATTTCCCGTTTATCTTTTTAAGATAATAAATACTATTTGCTTCACTGCTCAGTACACCATTCATTTTCTTCGTTACCGGAATATCAGCATGTGATGTTTCGATAAGCTCTACTTTTGCAATTCCATTTGGCTCAAATGTAATATTTTTAATTTTTATACCGTATTTTATATTGTCATAATTCTGCCATAATTCTTTTACGAGTTTGGAATATACCTCCAAATCATATCCGTCACCGTTTTTGTATTCTTTATCATAAGTTGTTATAAATTTGTCAAAGTTAAGTTTGTTAGCATACTTAATTTGCTGATTCAGCGTGGATTTAACACCTCGGATATCATTATTTTTCAATATATTTAATGCAAACAGGTCTTTTTCCGCAAAACTGAATTGAGTTGTCAGTATGAATAATAATGTTGTAAGTATAAATTTTTTCATACCTTTGATTATACATGAAATAATTGAAAACTTGAATAAGCTAAATATATGACTTATCAAAATCCTGAAAATATGATATAATTTAGTGTAATAAAAATAACGGAGAAGCTATGCCAAACATTGATCTTGATTCTGAATTTTTAGACCTGTTTTTCAGTATTACTAACAGAAAAACTCCGAGTGATTTAACTTTGCATGCAATGAAATCACAACTGATTGAGATTGTTGATGTATTAAAAGAATTGAATACAAGCGCAAGAAAGCCATATAAAAGTGCTGCTTTAGGCAACACCGCATCAGACGAAGAAAAAGAAGAAGAAAATGCGGATCAGGGACCTGCTATACTTGTTGTTGATGATTTGGGTGTTATTACATACCAATTAAAAGTTCTTTTGTCAAAACTTAATTTAGAAGTTGAATGTTCTCAAGAAATCTATGATGCTGTTAATAAATTTAAAAAACGTAAATACACATACGTTGTAATGGATTTATTTATCCCGACGGAAAGAGAAGGTTTTATCTTACTTTCAGAGCTTAGAAAATTGGCGGCAGCCTCAAAAACAAAAACAGTTATCGGTGTAATTACGGCATCTGCCCGAAAAGAGATTGAACAACAATGTAAAATGCGGGGAGCTGATTTCTTCTTGGAAAAAAATAATGAATGGCAAAATAATCTGCTTGAAATTATGAACGGTTACATAAATGCCGATAAACCTCCGGAAGAAGAAATATAATGCTTAAAGCTTAAAGTCCGGATACAAGTTTGTTATAATTATCCAAGTATGTTTGCGCAAGTTTGTCCTTGCCTAATTGTTTATAAACATATGCTAAATTATAGTGAAATTCCGCAACGTTTGATTTATACATAATTGCTTTGTTAAAATTTGCCCTTGCACGTGATAAATCATTTTGCTTTAAATATGCACAACCCAAATTATAAAATATATACGGATTCTCTGATTTTATCTTAGATGCTTTGGTATAATTTTCAATAGCATTTTGGAATTGTCCCCGTTCCATATAATAATTGCCTAAATTATAATATGCTCTGTAACATTTTTTATCTTTGGCTATAGCTTTTTGGTACATATAAACGGCATCTTCAATTTTACCGTTATCTTCCAAAACGTTCCCCAAAATTAACCAATCCTGACCCGTACGTTCATTTTCATTAATTTGTAAAATCAAATCCATTGTTTTTACACGGTTATTATCACTATAAAATGCCGTTGCCTGCCTTGATAATTCCTCCTGCGAAGCAAAACAACAAGAACAACTCATTAATATTAAAACAAATACCAAAAATCTTTTCATAACAAGATTATAAACTAAACCTCAATTATTTCAAATATAATATATTTTGGTTTAGCGCAAATCCTTTAAGTCGTGTCATGACAAAGACTTGCATGTTTGGCGCAAAAAGAAATGTAACTAATTATTTGACATGTACAAATAATATTTGTTATATAATTGAACTATGATTGAATTTCTTACAAATAACAGTTGGCTTAGTCCGCAAATAGATTTTTTGTTATTTCTTCAAAATCTTAGAGTCAGTCATTTTTCAATGTTTGACAATTTCTTTTTGTCGGTAACAATTATCGGTGAATTTTGGCTTCCGCTCACAATTTGTGCAATTGTATATTGGTGCATTGATTTTAAATCGGGAATATATTTATTTTCACTTTCTTCTTTCAATGTCTACTTTGCACATCTTATTAAAATGATTGCATGTGTTTACAGACCTTGGGTATTATCAGATAAAATTAAACCGGTGCAAAAAGCAATTGCATTGGCTGCAGGTTATTCATTCCCAAGCGGACATTCCTCACAGGCATCTGCTATTTTGGGAGGACTTGCTTTTTTACTTAGGAAAAAAGTATTAATATCAATATTACTTATTCTATACGTACTTTTAGTAGGATTTTCGAGGATGTGGCTTGGTGTTCATACTCCTCAAGATGTTGTTGTAGGATTTTTAATAGGTTTTTCGCTTGTTTTTGTTACAAATTTTATTATAAATTGGGCGGAAAAAAACAAAGACAGATATTTATACCTTTTTAGTGCGGTTAATTTACTTATTATTTTAGCGCTTATTTATATTTGCTATTTTAACACTTATCCGTCAGATTTCGTTAACGGAGAGCTTCTCGTTAATACCCGCCATTCGATACAAACTGTTGTTTTTTGTTATGGTAATATTTCAGGACTTCTTAGCGGTTTATTTTTATGCAGAAGATTTTTCCCGTTTAATCCTAAAGATGTAAGTATAAAAAGAAGATTAATAAGAGGGATTATAGGTGCAACTATAATTATTATCAGCTTCAAATTCGGAGTTATAAATTTATTCTGTAAAGAATGTGACTTCAAAATTGTATATTTCTTTTCTTTTCTTGAAGGATTTTTTGTTACCGCAATTTATCCGCTTATATTTTCAAAAATGAGAATAAAAATTTAATATTATTAAATTCATTCATTTAAAATTTTGTATGTCTGTATTATAATGTTCACATAAACGGAGTATATTACAGTTAGAGAGAAAGAAAGGATTAAAATGTCAGGATATTTAGAATTGGCGGAAAGCGTTTTATTAAAAAACGGAAGATTAACAATTATCAACACATACAATGATTTATCGGCAATAGCAATGCCTGCGGAATTTGTATTTGACATAGCTGTTATGTGCGGTCCGAAATGGACAGTCGGAGAACATAAATTAGCGATTAAAGTTAAAGCAAATGAAGACGGTAAAGAATTGCAGCTTGTTGATACAACAATAAAAATCCCTAATGAACAGTTTGTATACCATGCAATAGCAAATGACGTTAAATTTAAAATGGATTATAGTGTTCAACATTTAACATTCACGGTTTTAGATAACGGCAAAGAAGTTATTTCAAGAGTTTATCCTGTCAGAGCGATGCTTGTTCCACAGTCTGCAGTTAAAAAATCACAAGATGCTCCGGCACCAAAGGCAAAAGAAACAAAGAAAAGTAAAAAGAAATAACCTTGCGGTATAAACATTAATTTAATAAAAAGGGACAGGAAAGATTAATATTTTTCCTGTTCTTTTTTTGAGTATTTGTTTTTTACTGATACTTTTTCTTTGTACTGTATTATTATGTTTGTTTTTTTTTATTATCAGCTCTGTGATATAATGTATTTGAAATGTATTAGATTTATTATGCGAGGATAACATGGCTATAAAAAATATTAAAAAAATTATTTCTGTTCTTGTATTAATTTTGTTTCTGTCAAACTGTGCATATTCAGCTGAAAAAGAAGTATTATTACAAACAACTTCCACTTGGGATAATGCAGAATATAAAAAATTAAAGATAAAAACTCCGGAAGTCACCGTGTTGAGAATATCCATAGGAGTCGGAGAGGCTCTGCCTATGCACAAACACGATTTGGTAAATATTGCATACGTAAAAAAAGGTACTTTGACTGTCATTACGGATAAAAAGAAACAAATAACCGTTCAGGAAGGGGAATGTCTGCCTGAAATAATCGGCAAATACCATTACGGTAAAAATACGGGAGATGAACCCGTAGAGCTAATCGTTTTTTATATCGGAGAAAAAAACACACCTTTATCCGTAAATAAATAAAAAACAATTCCACAAAGTTTACAGAGAAATAAGAAGTTTTATACAAAATATTAATCAGATTCTAAAAACTAAAGTAAGAATATTTCTGTTATTTTCTCTGTTATAGGAAATTTCATTTGCCATCTGTTTTATCATATATATTCCCAAACCGCCAAGTTGTCTGTCCTCCGGCGGTAAATTTATATCAGGATCAGGTTTTTTGAGAGGATTGTATTCAATGCCGTCATCTCTAAATTCCAAAATTATATTATCACCAATATTTTTTAATTCCGCTTCAATAAAACCCGTTGTTTCAGGATAAGCATAGAACGTAATATTAGCAAATATTTCTTCTCCGCACATATCCAATTTATTTGATAATTCTTCATTCAGATTCCACTCTTTGCAAGCTTCATGCACCCAAGAATAAAATGACTTATAGTTCTCAATTTTAGCCTCTTGTTTAAATGTTTTCACTTTATTTTGCAATCCTGTATATTTAAGAGTCAGCATCGTTATATCATCGCTTTGCGGAGCGGAATTAGTAAATTTGCGAATGTCAGCCTTTACTTTTTCGGTAATAATTTGCGGAGTTGTTTCTTCTATATTGTTTAAACAAGTGTAAAGACGTTGCTCTCCGAACATTTCATTTTCGGTATTCGTTGCCTCCGTAACACCGTCCGTATAAGTATATATAATATCTTCAGGTGCCATTGTTGTTTTATACAACTCAAAGTCTGCATCCTCAAAAATACCGAGAGGAAGATTTGAAACTAATTTAAGAAATTCGTACTTACCGTCTTTTCTTTTTATTAACGGCGGATTATGACCGCAATTTATAATACTCATCTCGCCGGTAGTTATATCCATAATACATGCCAGCATTGTAACAAAAAATCCTTGTGGATTTGTTTCACAGATTTTTTCATTAATTTTTTGAATAAGTTGTTTTGGAGAATATCCTATTTGTGAAATGTTATTTATTAAAGTTTTAACATTCATCATAAATAATGCCGCCGGAACACCTTTTCCGGAAACATCCGCTATTAAAAACATAAATTCTTTTTCGTTTAGAAAAAAGAAATCATAAAAATCACCGCCGACTTCTTTTGCAGCATCCATTGAAGCAAAAATATCAAATTCCGTTTTCTCCGGAAATGGCGGAAATTGACAAGGCAAACTTGCTGTTTGTATTGATTTGGCAATTGAAAGCTCTGAAGTTATTTTTGCTTTTTCCTGCGTGATTGATTTAATATCTTTAGTCATCTTGTCAAAAGTTGAAGCCAATTGTACAAATTCTTCAGGCTTTTCTATTTTAATTTCAATATCCTCACCGTTACTGATTTTATTTGCTATATTAATCAGTTTATCTATCGGATTAACTATATATTGCTTCATACTGTAGTACAGGAGTATCGGAACTATAAGCCCGACCAGCAGCATAACCAATACTATATATGAATAAAATTTGTTTACGTCTTTAAACATTTCCGATTTCGGAATACATATGATTAATTCCATTCCGTTGCTCATTTTTTTTACAAACGGAACATATTTTTTATCGTGGTAAGTTATATAAGTTATTTCATATAAATTGTTTGCATACCACGGAATCTCTTTTAAAGAATGACCTATAAGCTCCTTCCCCTTTAAATGCGGGTCATTTGTTGCCATTATATAATCGTAATCGGTGTTTCCGAATAGAGCAAAACTGTTATTGATTTTTCCGCCGCTTCTATACATAGACAAAGTTTTTTCAACAGGCTTCATCTGAGAAACTTCATCCATGATTGAATCTATTTCCCAATCTACGGTAACAATGCCGATAAGCTCACCGTCAACATATATCCCTGTGCCTGCAGTAACCATTGTTGTATAGCTTCCGAGATTTTCATAATACGGTTTAGACCATACAATGTTGCGTTCGGGAGTTACTTTTGCAGAAATTTGTTTATACCAATTCTGATTCGGGTAGTCATATTCTTCACTTGAAAAGGATTTATCTAAAACTACATTATTATTTTTATCACGATAAGCATAAAAACAAACATATTTTTTTGATTTATCTACAATATACGGTTTAAACCATATACCGCCTCCTAATGTATCGGGATAATTTTCAAAAATTCTTGTAATTACTTTGTCCGTAAGTTCATTGCTTCTGTCTGTTCTGTAATATAAACTTCCTATCAATGCCAAACTTTTAAGATTATCTTCTGCTTTTATTACTCTGTCATTAATATTTTCTGCAAACGTATTAATTGAATAAGCATAATTTTGAACCATAAGCTGTTTCGTTTTCATTCTTGAAATAACAGTATGACAAGCAAATGCAAACATTAAAAATGTTAACATTATTATAGCTGTTATGATAACTTTTGCTCTTATTGTTTTAAACATTATTCAAATATTAAAAATTTATCAAAACCGACCATTCTAAAAGAATTCATTAATTCCTCAGAAACACTTTTGAGCTTTAAAACTCCATTCTGCCCTTTTAACTGTTTATACAATTCCAAAATTATTTTTAAACCAAAACTTGAAATAAATGTAATTTGAGAAAAATCCAATATTACTTCCTTAATAACCGTTTCAGAATCTTCTATTGCATCTTTTATTTTTGTGCCAAACTCTACTGCACTATCAAGGTCTAATCTCCCTGATGCTTGAACATACATAATATCGAAACCATTAGTTTTTATAATAGTATCCATTTACAAACCTTTCTTTTTTATGATATTACAAATAAAATTCCACAAAAAATTATTACATAAATTCTTTATTATTATATCATATACATACAGTAAATTGTACTTTATAGTCGGTATTCATTTCACAACTGCTTTGCTATTTTTTCGCTTTGAGATTTTCACCACAATTCAATGTTTACAGGACTTTTGATATAGGAAAATCTTTAAAATTTATAAGATTATAATTCCAAATTTTTATAAATTTTACGATAGTTTTTATTATAATTACTATCTGATATGAAGAATCTGTCTATGGATCTTATTGATTCGTTATTTTGTTTTCTTTGGTTAATAAGTTCAAGCGAGCAAACTAAATCAGCACATTGAGATAATCTGTAATCTTCTTGGCAAACACCCTCTTTAAAACGATAATTGTTTAAATTTTCCGAAAAAGCATTATGTAATATTTTTGTTAAATAGTCTTGTCCTTCATCATAATAGATAACTATTCCATCAAACTTATTAAAATAATCTTGATTATCTTCTATCATTTGCTTTATATATATTTCTAATTTTTGTCTTATAACTTGTTTTGAAGAACAAAATTTTTTATCACATACAAATATTTTGTGTTTTAATTTTAATTTGCTCATTAATACAAATAAGCGGTGAAATAATTTTCTTCTAAATTCTTCATTGAATACTTGATATGGTTTCTTTTGACGAATTAATGGCATGGTGTGTATCGGAAAATTTTTGTTTAATCCGTTTCTCAACAAAAAATCTTCAAAACTTTTAATACCTTTTTCTATTGATACTGACTTATCATGAAATAAAAAAGAAACGATATATAAATCTCTTAAATTCTCATTTTGAGAGTTATTTATTTCAAAAAATCCTGATTCGTCTATAAAAATACCTAATTCACTCATTCCTGCCACTACTCATATATAAAAAATGGCGAGGAAATTGCCCCGCCCGTGACAGACCATGTATTTCAAAGAATACCCTAGCCCAATACTATTATACAGTATAAAAACTGTAAATACAACTCCTTTCTGTCCTAATTACTCAAACAAATAGAGATTTTTCACAATATTCTCTTTATTGCTTTTTAATTATATAAATTATATTATTTAATTATGAATTTATTAAAAAATATTTTTTCAATATATAGTGAAACAACACATTAT
>Ga0247608_10008295_pt1 | contig 10509 bp, 8 predicted proteins | sample 176DNAGHGlowgp2_FD_193490 | JGI IMG/M metagenome (GOLD analysis project Ga0247608, IMG submission 193490) | Sheep rumen microbial communities from Palmerston North, Manawatu-Wanganui, New Zealand - 1766 DNA GHGlow gp2 | ecosystem: Host-associated > Mammals > Digestive system > Stomach > Rumen ... | reverse complement strand
TTTTTACCCATTTTTTTAACACAATCTTTACTTTTACATTTTATACAATTTGTACACATATATATAAGTTAAAATATATTTGTAAAAATTTTATTTATTAATAAAAAAACTAAATGTTACACTCCCTGATATCTTGTAAAGACTAAAAATATTATAAAATTCTTTATATTCAACTAAAAACATTGATTCATTAGTATTTAATTTACTATAATAGTTAAAAATATCTTGATAAATAAAATACATAAAATGATCAAATTCATGAGTGTTACCATCTATAAAATTTTTAATACTTTGATAAAGAAACACATATTTATCAATATTATTATTATTTTTAAATAAATCATTATCTAACTTCTGTAATTTATTAAAAATAACATCATTAATTACAATTTCACCTGTTAAATCACGAAATCCATTAATAGGTTTTTTACCTAAATAATCAAATAATAAATTTTTTTTATAATAAGTCAATCCTTGAACAACACCTATTGAAAGTATATTATTATGATTAGAAGTAAGACCTAATATAATTTTATCATTTTTGTTATTTTCAAAATTTTCACTACTAAGATAATCATATTCTATATATTTTTCATCTTGTAAATATTTATTAATATTTTTAATTATAGTTTCTATTTTTAGATTTTCATAATTTTGTGATGTTTTTCCATCTAAAAAATCATAAAATAAATATTTTTTATCAAATAAATATAAATGTAAATTTAATAATTTTCTAAAAATATTATCAACACCATTAATATTAAAAATAGTATACAAAAATTTCAACTGAACATATTGTAAAAAATAATCGTCGATTTGATAAAAAAACAAAGACTTTCCTTCAAATATATTTGATACTTTCTTTTTATAAGAATCAAGAATATTATTATAAGTTAAACAACTTAAATAACTTAAATTATTATATGTTATTCTTCCATCTTTTATAACTCCACGTCCATTTTCTACTTCAATTTTTTTAATTTCACTCAAATTATAAACATCTAAAGATTCTAAAAATACTTCTTCTGTAAATTTATTAATAAATAAATTAGTTTTTTTTAATTGATCTTTAATATTATTAATTACATTTATTTTATCAAAATTTTTAATATTTTCAATATTGTTAATTTCTTTTATTTTATCAATATTGTTCATTGATTTTACATTAAAAACAACTGATCCTGTAATCATATATTTCGATAATAATTTACTTTTTAACATATTTAATCAATTACATTGCTAAAATAATATTTTAAAATTACCTAAAAAATATGTCAGGGATTTATATTCATATTCCTTTTTGTAGAAAAAAATGTAATTATTGTAGTTTTCATATGTCTACAAGATTAGATTATATTGAAAAAATGATAGAATGTGAGATTAGAGAACTTATTTTACAACGGAATTATTTAAAAGACGATATTATTGAAACAATATATTTTGGTGGTGGGACTCCAAGTATTATTGATAAAGAATATATTAATGATATTTTAACAATAATTTATAAATATTATAAAGTTACTAATAATCCAGAAATAACATTAGAATGTAATCCAGAAGATATTATTGATATTGAAAAAGTTCGATATTATAAAGAAATAGGTATTAATAGATTAAGTATTGGAATTCAAAGTTTTAAAAAAGATACTCTAAAATTTTTAAATAGAAATGATAATGTTGAAAATATTTATAAATGCATTGATAATATTAATAAAATTGGATTTACAAATTATAATTTAGATCTTATATTTGGTATTTTTAATGAAAATTTTACTGATTTAGAATATAATCTTAATGAAATTATTAAATTAAAACCAACACATATTTCAACATATTGTTTAACTATTGAAAATAATACACTCTTTAATTATAAAATAAAAAATAAAGAACTTAAAGAAATCGATGATGATATTTTAGCTAATCAATATTTATTTATCGATGATTTTTTAACAAAAAACAACTTTATTCATTACGAAATATCTAATTATTGTCTAAAAAATTACGAATCTAAACATAATTGTAATTATTGGAATAATAATATTAAATATTTAGGTGTTGGTCCTGGAGCACATAGTTATAATATAGATTCTAGACAATATAATATTGAAAATAATCATATTTATATTAACTATATTTTACAAAATAAAATTCCAGCAAAAGTAGAAATATTAACAGATTTAAATAAATTAAATGAATATATTTTTACTAATATTAGAACTAATAAAGGTCTAAATTTAAAATATTTACAAGATAATTTTAACTACAAAATAGATCAAATTTTTATAAATGAATTAATAAATAACAACTACATTAAAATCGTCGATAATAACATTATTCTAACACCTCAAGGAATGTTTATTAGTGATTCTATTATTGAACAATTATTTAACCAGGACTAAAAACTTTTTTGTAAAAAAGTTTTATCAAAAAACTTTTACGTTTTGACATTCGAAAACTTTCTTATAAGAAAGTTTTACAAAGAATTTTTACGTTTTTGCATTCGCAAAAACAAAAATATATGATGTATTTTAATATATGATGTTTTATTTTGTGAAACTTTCTTAAAAGTTTCAAATTGCTTACTTTTTAAGTAAGTTATGTATTCTTTGTTTCGACCATCTGTCGAAACGTACCTTTGCTACTTTCTTAGAAAGTAGTGGTTATTTATCTTTTAATAATCTTTTTGAAACTCCAAATTGTATTTTAATAGGAGTACCACTAGAAGTAGGTGCGTCAATTTTGTCTCCATCCGGATTATCTTTTTTACTTTGTTTTATCTTATTCTCGTTTAAAAATAAAATCTTAGATATTTTTTTGTCTTTTATATTTTTAAAATATTCATCTGCATTATCATTTAAATTATAAACACCATCTTTTTCATATTCTAAAAATTTTACTTTGCTAAATTCAGTTTTTTTCCATAATTTGTCATAATCTAAATTATCAGATTTTTTAAAATTTTCAAAAACAATTATTTTATATGATTTTTTATTATCATCATCAACAGAACCATTTGTATATTGCATTAATATCAAACCATCTAAATATGATGCATTATCACATTTTACATAAAAATAATTTTCTTTAAATATATCTTTATTTTCCTCTTCTCTATATTCTTTATTCTCAGATGGATCAATATATTTAAAAAAAACTTTTTCAGAATCATTGTTAATATTAAATTTATATAATTCTAATTTTAATGTATCTTTTGCATCATTACCACAACATCCAGATTTTATATTAAAATAAGATATTCCACAAAATAAAACTATAAATATATTATATATCTTCATATTTTATCGCTATAAAAAAAACAAGAGTTAAATAAAAATTACTTTATTAAAATATTAGTATAAACATGTTGTACATCATCAAGATCTTCTAAAACTTCAATAAAATTTATTATTTTTTGAGTATCTTCTTCAGATAATTCTTGTGTATTTATCGGAAAAAATCTTAATCCAGCTTCTAATATATTTATTCCTCTACTTTCTAAATCTTTTTGTAGTTCTCCAAAACAATCATCTTTACCATATAAGAAAACTACATTTTCTTCATCATCACTATCTATATCTTCAGCACCAACTTCTATCATCTCTAATAAAAATTCATCGACATCTTTTATTTTACTATTATCTAATTTAAAATAAGATTTCTTTTCAAAATCATAAGAAACAGAACCTGATTTACCTAATGAACCACCATATTTATTAAATAAAGATCTAACTTCACCAACTGTTCTAGTAGTATTATCAGTCATACATTCTACCATAAATGATGAACCTTTAATACCATTTCCTTCATATATAATATTAGTATAACTTGTTGTATCAGAATTACCTTTACTAATAGCCCTATCTATATTATCTTTAGGCATGTTTATACCTTTAGCATTTTGAACAGCTAATCTTAATCTGGCATTAGAATTTATATCACTACCACCTTGTTTTACAGCTGCAGTAATCTCTCTAATAACCTTAGTAAACATTTTACTTCTTTGACTATCTAAAACTCCTTTTTTACGTTTAATAGTAGACCATTTACTATGACCAGACATATATTATATATTGCTAATAAAAATTTTATTTTAAAAGAATTTAAGATAATTGAAGTTAAATTTAATTTTTATTATTTTAGATTACCATCTTTATCATAATATTTATCATATTCACTATTAATAAAGTCATAAAAAGAATAAGCATTTATTTTATTCAAAAAAATAATTGGAGTTTCTATTTCTCTATATTCATTATTAATAATCAAAAAACATTCAACAAATTCTGAAGGATCAACCTTTGGATTGTTTCCTAAAATTACATTTTCATAAACATCTTCTATTATGCTTTTATAATCATCATTATAACAACTATCTAATAACGAGTTATAATCTTCTTCTATACCTTCTATATCATTTCTAGCTTTATCTTTAAAATTATTATTAGAGTATATAAAATAATACATAGTTCTATAAAATCCAACATATTTTTCTTTCTCTTTTTCAGAAATTTTCTCAAAATCTTCTTTATTTTGATATGTGGTTTTTACAAAATTTTTATATATATCTTTAATTTTTTTCTTAAATTCTACAAATTTAAAATAACTAAATGTTTTTTTAATATTAGAATCAAAATTTTTTATATCAATATCAATTAGATTTTCTATTAACCTTTCAGAAATTACTTTATTGTTATCATTATATCGAAAATATTTTCTAATTTTTACATTAAGTTCTTTTAATCTTAATTTATGAATTTTTAAAATTCTATTAAAAATATCTAAAGCTGAACAATTAACAATACTTTTTTTAGAAAAATCTAATAAATATATATATCTTTTTAAATCTAATTTTGATAAAATTTTAAATCTATATATATCTATACCTATATATTGATATGTTTTATCTCCTAATAAGTTATTAATCATTTTAAGATTTTCTTTAATATATTTATCTGTTGTATTTTTTAAATCAGACAATGAAGCAGATTTTAAATTGTTTAATTCTTTTATACCTAATACTTCATCACCAAATAAATGTTTATTCATATTCGTTATGTAGTCTTTATCATAAGGATTATTAGATAAAAAATTAAAAAAATTAATTAATTTATCAATATCACTATTTAATAATACACCTAAATTTAATTTACTGTGTTGATTATTTATATAGTTTTTTTTGTTATAAATACTAATAATTTTTTTCAAAATATATTCAATATCATCTACTAAATCACTATAATTTTCAAAAATATATTCTGAATTTTGTTGATCTTTATCAAAAAAATTATAATTTTTATTTCCATTTACATTTATTTCTGTATTATCAAAAAGATTAACATATTCAAATCCATTTACCTTTATTTCTGTAATATTTAAATTATTCATTCCTTTTATTATCGAAAAGTTAAGACCACTTAATAAAGATGTCTTATAAAAAAACTTTTTCATAGTTATTAAAAAGATATATGATTCTAAATATGTTAAATATTGTATTATTTAAAATTATTTTTATTTTTTTTTAATAATACATTACTTTTATTTTAAAAAAATAATCTATAACTATCATTTTTTAGATAGAAAAATATTTAATATCAAAATTTAATAAATATTAACATATAAACATATATGGCAAAGATTATTCATATTGATATGGATGCTTTTTTTGCTTCAATAGAACAGAGAGATAATTCTAATTTAAAAGGTCTTCCAGTAATAATATCTGGTAATATTAATAGTAGATCTGTTGTTAGTACATGTTCTTACGAAGCTAGAAAATATGGTATTAAGTCATCTATGTCAACAAAAGTAGCTCATAATCTTTGTCCAAATGGGGTTTTTATATATCCTAGAATAGAATATTATAAAACTATTTCTGAACAAATTAAAAAGATATTACTTTTATTTACAAATAAAGTTGAAATGTTTTCTTTAGATGAGGCTTATTTAGATATTACTACTAATAAATTAAATATTACTAATAGTTTAAAATTAGCTCAAATTATAAAAAATAAGATATTTAAAGAGTTAAAATTAACATCATCGATAGGTATATCTTTTAATAAATTTTTAGCTAAGATAGGATCAGATTATAATAAACCAGATGGTATAACAATAATAAATACTAATAATTTTGAACAAATATTAGATTCTTTAGATTTAAAAAAAATATACGGTATTGGTAAAATAACATTAAAAAAACTTAATGGAATAGGTGTTTATGATGTAAAAACATTAAAATCTTTAACAAAAGAAAGGTTATATAAATTATTAGGAATACGTGGAATAACATTATTTAACAACATTAGAGGTATTGATAATAGTGAAATAATAACATCAAAAATTCAGAAATCATATAGTGTTGAAAGAACATTAGATAATGATATTGAAATATCAGATAGTAAAAATATATTAAATTTTTGTACTAATGAAATATCTAAAAAGTTATTTAATAATAATATATATTGTAAATCGTTAACATTAAAATTTAAATTCTTTGATTTTACAGAAGTTTCAAGACAAATCACAACTGATGATTTTATAAAAAATTATGAAGATATAGATTATATTATAAATCAATTATTAAAATATAAATTTAATATTAATAAAAAAATAAGATTAATAGGTTTAAAAATATCAAATTTAATAAATAATAATAATATTCCTCAACAATTAACATTATTTTAATCTAAAGATAAATCAATTAAAAATTCATCATTAACATTTTTTGATGTCATAAATTTCAAAGTAGAAATAGCAAAAATATCAAAGATAACATTATAATTATGAGTTAAAAATAACAATAAAAACATTTTTTTTAAATCATTATATGTTTTAATTTTATTAATATTAAAATTTTGTAAAATACATATTAAAGAAGAAAATATCTTAGTATTTTTTTCATTGTTTTTTAATTCTGACAAACTTTTTACATTTAAATTTATTCCTAAATTATTATTTATAATATCTAATAAATTTTTTATATTTGGTAATAACTTTGATATCAAGTCTTTATTAAAAAAATCTTTTATTTGAAATTCCTTTTTATCTAAATAAGATTTTATAATAATTTTATCAAACTTCATATTTAAAAATAAATTAAATAATTTCAAAGCTTCTTTTTCATTATAAGTAACACTATAGTTATCTTTTTTTGCTGTTAATAATAAAAAAAATTCAGCAAAATAATTCATTCCTTGAAAATATTCTAAATTATAATTTAACACTGCATTAACAAGTACTTTTGCTAATGCTTTTTTCATTTTACTTTCCTCACGTATTTTTAAAATATAATTATTGAAACTATTTAAATTTTCATTATTTTCAAATACATAATTGCTAACTAAATTATCTAAAGCTTTAATATCTAATAAAATTTTATTAAAAGAATCAATATGTTTAATATTAATAATATTTTCTTTTTTTTCATTACCAGTAAAAGTATATTCAATACCATTGATTTTATAGATAATTTTCCCATTTTCATAAGTAATTTTTTCATCAAATTTTTCATTATTATTATTATTAGTATAATTTAACTTTAATTTTATTAATTTTAACAATTTCTCATTATCAAATTCTTCATTAATAAGAGTTAACAAATTTTCATATTGTTCAACACGTAACAATTCGTTTTTATATTTATAATGATCAACTAATATTTTAATTTCATCATCTTTTAAATTATTATCATTAAAAACAATATAGAATTTATTAATATCATATAATGATACATTTTTATCTATTTCTAAATTTTTATCTTTATAAATATTATCTATTGCATTTTTTTTATCATTTTCATAAGTATATTCATCATTGATATTTTCATCATTGATATTTTTATCTATTTTTTTTTTATAAAATAAATCATTATTATCTTTTTCTGTATTATCATTTATATAAATATTATTTATTTGTTTTTCATCATTATCAAACTCTTTTTTATCTATATTTTCATCAGATTTATCTATTTTTTTTTTTATAAAGTTATCTTTATCTTTTATTTCAACAGTTTCAGAAGCTGTAATTACTTCAATATTTTTATTTTTATTTCTATTACTTTTACAACATTTAGAATATATATTATTATTTAACACAAATAAAGAATTTCCAAATATAATGGAATATTTTTTATAATATCTGACCGACATAAATACTATACTTTTTCGCTAAAAATAATCTAAAAATAAAAAATTTTTAAATAGTTTTTTGTAAAATTTTACTAATAATTAAAATAAATAATTTATATTTACTGAAAATAAAACTATATTTAAAATAGTATTTTTATTATAATTTTACAAATATTTATTTATAAATTTTAACAATATAACTGATTTTTTGATTTTATATAATATCTAAAAAAATACTGACAATATTGATTAATTAGATAAAAAAATTATTGTTTTTTATAAAATAAAATATAATTAAGCTCTTGAATTGATTTATCATGATATTTAACATTTAAAATATTATTATCTGGAACTTCAGAAACATTTTTATCATCAAATAAATACCATTTTCCATTTATTTTATTATAACTAATATAATGTCCTCCATCAGGGGTTCCTCTATGACAAATTATTCCAACTAAATCAAAGGTTTCATTTTTTTCCACACCATGTTTATTTGGTTCTAATGTAAGATTTTCTTCAAAATTAATATCATTTTCAATTTTTTTTGATTTCCCTGTTTCCCAATCATTTTCAAATCTTTTATTTTGTATAATAAAATAATTACCAGTTGATTTTATTTTATTTACTTCTTTCTTTTCAACTATATGATCTTTCCAAAAATCTTTAAAACTCTTCTTACATTCAGTACACCTTTGATTAAAAAACAGTCCAGAATCATTATGAATTGTAAAAGCTGCTATTTGTTGTTTTTTTTCTTCATCATTAAAAAATCTATATGTAACAATATTTCCATCTTTTTTTTCTATATCTGTACAATTTTTATATTTATCAGGAAATTCTTTATTTGTGTTATAATATTCTATTGCTTCAAAATAATCTTTACAATGTGCACAATCTTTAAAATTTTTCTGTTGTTTTGCTTTTAAATTACTTTTTTTATAATCTTCAATTTTTTTTACTGAACATTTGTCGCATTTACATAATTCAGAATCTTCTGTAACTTTAAGTGAATTTTCTAAATTGTCCTTAAGTTGATTTTCACATCCTTTAGGTTCATTTTTAATAGATAACCCAAAAATAGTGTAAAAAGTTTTTGTATTATTACCTTTATCAGTACAAGTGTTATTAGTACATACTCTACCGTTAAAATATTCATGACATAAAATATTTTGAATTATATTTTTTTGGTACGTTCCTTTTTTTTCTTTTTCTTTATTTTCTTCATCTATTATTGAACGAATATCATCAATAATGCTAGTTAGTAATTCTGCAGAATCAGATTGTCGGCCGGAGTTTAAGAAATTATCTATTCTACCAGCATCTGCTTTATCAATATCTATTCCTTTTAATGCAATACAGTATCTTAAATCACCTAATTCTTCTTCTATTAATGGAGTATCTTTTGTTTTTTCTCTTTCTTGTTCTTTTTCATAAATTTTAACTATTAAATAATAAAGAGTAATAATTTCTATATCAATAGTACTTTTATCTGCAATACCTGCTACATAATCTAATATTGCATTAATTAATTCTTTATTATGTATTAATTGTTGCATTGCTGAATTAAAATAACATGTGCATCCATAATTATTAAATCCACATTGATGTTTAGATACTGTTTCTGAAACAATATTACTTTCTTTACCATCTATTATATTTTTATATTTTTCAAATTTACTTCTCAACTCTTTTTTTTTTTCAATATATTCTTTTTTATTTTTTTCTTTATCTGTTTTTTCTGGTTTTTCTTTTGGTTTCCTTTGGTCTTTTTTTTTATCATCTTCATTATCACTTTCACTGTCTGTACTTTCTCCATCAGACGATCCAATAGTAGAATCCCCTTTTGAACATTTTCTACATTTGCATCTTTTATCAAAATTATAACAAAATATATTATAAAAAAACGGATTTGTTAGTATTACGGCTTTTATTACTTTTTTATCCATAAATATTTATTTAAAGTTAATATTTTTTTAAAAAAATTCATAAAAATTTTTACTTTTATATATGTGTAAAAACAAAAATACCTACTTTAAAAGTACCAGGACTAAGTCCTGGACCTTAGGATGTATTTACATTCGTCAACTTTTTGTAAAAAGTTGATCAAAAACTTTTAGGCTCTTTTTTATTATTATTGCTAATAAATTAAAATTTATATTAAAAATAACACAAAAAAATAATTAAAATTGTATTAATATTAGTTGTTTTTTACTATTAAAAACTAAACATTGAAAAATTTTAAATAAAAATATTTTAAAACTGTGTTTTTTAGAAAATTTCGCATATTTTTATTAAAATTCAAGCGTATTTATATCTAGAAGTATCATATTTAAATAGAAATTTTTAACTAATTTTACATCTTTTTGGCACCGTAAAATAT
>Ga0247608_10008292_pt1 | contig 10512 bp, 6 predicted proteins | sample 176DNAGHGlowgp2_FD_193490 | JGI IMG/M metagenome (GOLD analysis project Ga0247608, IMG submission 193490) | Sheep rumen microbial communities from Palmerston North, Manawatu-Wanganui, New Zealand - 1766 DNA GHGlow gp2 | ecosystem: Host-associated > Mammals > Digestive system > Stomach > Rumen ... | reverse complement strand
AATTTTGTAATAAAGGTAAAATATATCTAATATAATTCTGTTGAGAAATGTAATATTTATTTTGAATATAATTGAGAAAATTATCTAAGGTTATAAAATTATTATTATTATCATTATTATTATTTAATAATAAATTTTTTAATTCATCATAATTATGCTCTACTAATAATTTTAATTTATTATTATATTTAAAATATTTATATATTTGAATTAGTAAAAGTAATAACATTATAAAAGCTAAAATATATTCAGTTTCTTTTATATAATTAATACCTTTTTTTGAATAATAAAAAGTTATTAAAAAAAGAAAAAATATAATTATTGCAATTAAATTAGCTTGTCTTTTATATTTTGAAACCAAATCTCGTTTTTTATCTCTGAAATTAAATAATTTTTGAAAAAAATTTTTATCAAATGAATTATTATGATTATGATTATGATTAGGATTATCATAATTATGATTATTATTATTATCATTATAATTTCTATTAATTTGATTTTGATTAAAATTATTTTGAAAAGGATTTATATTTATATTATTTTCAATATTATCATTGATAATATTATGTTGTATTTCGGTTTTATAAGGTTTATTTTGATTAGAAATATTACTTAAAAGAAAATTATTAGTTTCGTTGGGAGTATATAAATTAGGTTGAGGGATTTTATAATTTGGTAAAGGTGTAAATATTATTTTTTGTTTATTATTATTATTTGTGTTTATTTCATTATTTATATTAACATTATTATTTTCATTATTATATAAATTATTGATATTATTATTTATATTGTTGGTATCTTCAATATTATTATAATTATTATTATTAATATTATTATTATCATTATTATCATTATCATTATTATCATTTCTATCATCATTATTATCATTATTATCATTATAATTATTTTGGGTTTTTTCATTTAAATTATTTAACATATTATTTTCTTTTATATTTTCATTGTTATTATGAAGTAAATTATTATTATTATTTGAATTAAAATTATTTTGTTCTGTAACATTAATATTATTATTAAAATTTGATGGATAATTATTATTTAAATTAAAAGTATTTTTATTTTCATAACTATGAGGTAAATTATTATTATCATTAAAATTACTTACTTTTACACTTTCATTAGAATCATCAATATTATATCTACATAATTTTATTTCTTTTATTGATAAATTCATTTTACTACTTCTTTTTTTATTTAAATAATCATAGTTATTATTTTTATTATTAACTTCTTTTTTATAGAGATTTCTTATATATTCTTCATTTGTTATTTTATCATCTAATTTTATTCCTAAATGCTTTAATCTTATTTTTATTTCTTCTATAGGTAAAGCGGAAATTTCTTTTTCCATTTATTTTAAATTTTTTTAAAATTTAAATTTTATATTATTTTTTTTATAAATTATTTAATTTTAAATAAATGCATAAATTTTATTAATATTAATTAAATTAATTAATATTAATTAAAATAAATATGAATAAAAATCTTAATAAACGAAGTCATACTCCAATAAATTCAAAATCTAAAATAAAAATGAATTTAATTCCACATTCAAAAAGTAAAAACTTAATGAAATATATTAATAAACCTATTAATAATAATAATAATTTTAATATTAAAAATATAAATAATAATAATAATAATCTTCATTATACAACTTTGGCTGGTTTATCTACAAAAACATGCGAAGAAAAAGAAAAAAATTCTAATCAATTTCAATATAATATAAAAAATAAAAACTTTAATAATTTTAATAATAATGATAATATAAAAAAAGAATATGATTCTACACATAGTATATCTTCTTATAAAAACGTTAATAATAATATAACTAATAATAAAAAATTTTTTAATAAATATAATAATAAATTAGATTCATTAACTACAAATGATTCTATGAATAATATTAATAGAAAACTTATTCAATCACATTCAAAAAATTCAATTAGCACTAATTATAATTCTAATTATTCTTCTGTTAATATTTTCAATAGTAAAAATTTGTTTACTCCAATAAAGAAAAAAAATAATAAATATGTTAATAAATATATGAGAAGTATTAGTAACAATAATATTAATAATTATGAAAACAAAAATAATAATTATAATATTATTTTTTCAAACGAAAAACAAAATTTTTTAAAAAACATGCACATTCTTTCTAACTGGATAAACAATATAACAGAAAAAGGGTTTAAACGAAATAAATCTCTTCAAGAAAAAAAAGTATCAAAAATAAATAATATTTCATCAAATATTTCAACAATTAATAATAATATAAATCATTTAAAATCATTAAAAAATAAAAATTTTATTAATTTGGGTCTTACTATGAATAAATTAGATAGAGAAATAGAAAAATATTATCGAGCTAAAAAAGATGATGGAAAATATGATAAAGATATTGAAAATGTTAAAAATTATTTTCCTGGAAAATTAGATGAAATAAAATCTTTGTATAATTTAAAAGAAGATTATATTAATGAAACAGAAAAATTAACAATTGAATGTAATGAAATTGAAAAAAAAATAAAAAATATTAATTTTAATATTAGTGATATAAGAAAAGAAATTGAAAAAATAGGATATAATATTAAAATATATAAAAAAAATATCATTGCTTTAAAAGGAAAAATAAAAGATAAAGATAAAAGTATGTTAAATTTTATGATTAATGTTAATGAATTAGTGAATGATGATCAATTGTATAATAATGTGTAAAAAAAAATTTTTTTGATTAGTTTAAATATTTTTTTATTATAATTATTATAATTTTTTGATATGATATTTTAATATTATAAAAATATATATATTTAAATATAAATTTATTTAAAATTTTTTTAAATTTAATATAATAATATTTATAAATATTTTATTTATATGGAACCTGTACCTGATGAAATGAAAGTTTTATTTCTTGGTTTAGATGGAGCAGGAAAAACAACAATAATCACAAAATTAAAAGATTTCAAAGTAAAAAAATATTTAATTATTATTTATAGAATGAAGAAGCTGTAGAAATTGTCCCAACTGCTTTTATTAATTGTAATAGAATAAAATTAGATGAAAAAACAATAAATTGCATAGAAATTTCAGGTTTAAAACGTTTTAGAAAAATATGGAAAAATTTTTACAATGAAGTTCATGCTATTATTTATGTTATTGACAGTACTGATTTTGGAAGATTAATTGTTAATAAAGAAATTCTGGCTCAAATGGATAAAGATTTACAAAAACAAATTCCAATTGCTTTTTTGATTAATAAACAAGATATTGAAAAATCATTAACTCCTGAACAAGTAAAAGAAATATGTGAAATTGATAGACCAAATTCGAATTTTATTTGGAAAGTTTTGTAAAATATTAATAAATTATATAATTTAATTATTATTTTATATATATAGTAGATGTATTGGATATACTGGATTAGGAACAAAAGAGGCATTTGATTTTTTAAGAAGTCAAATTATTCCAAGTTAATTTTTTATTTAATTATAAATATATTTTAATATTATCTTTTAAGAATTTATTTTTTTTTTTTGTATAAATATTATTAATATAATTTTTTTACATTAATTTTTTATTTTATTTTTATCAAGAAAAATTCAAATAATAATAATATTATTTAATAAATAAAAAATTTATTTTAAATGTCAAATCCAAAAATTCATATTAACAAAATTTCAAATCGACAATATATATTATCTCCAACAGTTAAAAGTGGTTTAGATAGAGAATGTTCAACCAAAGATTTTTGCAATGCAGATGAAAACGACATAGATATAGGAAAGCTCGGAATGGGAATTCACGTTCGACATATAAAAACAAGCAACGAATATATAATAATAAATTTTGAAAAAGAAAAGGTAAAAAATAATAATCTTCAAGAAAAAATAAATAAAACTTTAGAATTGATGTATAAATGTTTTGATCCTTATATTTTTCGATTGTTAAATCATTATGAAGAAGAAGAAAATGTGTTTTTAATATTTGAAATGTATGAAGGAGAAACATTAGCAAAAAAGATTCAATCAAATAAAATAGATAGAGAAGATGCTTTAAAATATTTCACAGAAATTATTATGGGAATAAAAAAATTTCATTCATTAAACGTATATAATATTAATATTTGTCCTGAAAATATTTTAATTGGAGATTGTGTAAAAATCACAGATTATGGTATAAAAATGTCTCGAAAAAATGAGCCTCCAAATAGAAAAATACATTATTTAAAAAAAGGTAACTACAACATAACAATAAATTCATATACGACCCCTGAGGAGATAAAGGGTATACAAAATAATGTTCATGCTAAATTAAGTAAAAAAACAGATAGTTGGAACGTAGGTATATTATTATATGAGATGTTAACAGGGTTTCAATGTCCATTTAAAAACTATGATTCCAGCGAAGATATGATAAATAGTATATTAAACGCAGATTTGGATTTAGATAAAATAGATGATGAATTTTGTCGCATGTTGATAGGCAAACTGGTTAAAAAAGATCCAGAGGAGCGAATTGATATTGATGATGTGATTACGAATTTTGAGGAGATTAGAAATGTTAATATAGAACAACCTATGATAGATGCAGATGATTGCATTATTAATAATAATGATGATGAAGATGAAGATGACTCTCCTCCAATTATTAGAGGAAATAATTATGATTATGATGGTGTTATAGAGGATTTGAGAAACGAAAATGAAAATTTAAAAATGATGGTTGAAAATTTAAAAAATAGAATGAGCTTCATGTCTGATGAAAATAATTATAAAAGTTTGATACCTGGGAAAAATGAATATGAATATGACAGAGAAAGTAATGTTGTTAATAATAATAAAATTAGTTTAAATAATGATTTTAAAGGTCATATTGTGACTGATTCGGAATTAAATAAAAAAGAAATTTATTTAGATGAAAAATTAAAAAATTATAATGATAAAAAAATTAGCATCAATAATGAACTCGATTTTAGTGATGATGATGATGATTTAGATGATGATTTAAATTTACTTTCAAAAGAAAAATTGATTGAAAAAATAAAATTTTTTAAGAATAAAAATGATATTTTAAAAACTAAATTAAAAAATGAAATTGAATTAAAAAAAAATTTTGAAAATTTAAATACAATTTTAAATAAAAAAAATATTGAATTGCAAGAAAAAATAAAATTAAATGAATTTGATAAAATAGAAAAATTAAATGAAAAAAATGAAAATAATATTAATGAATTAAATATTAAATTAAATAAATTATTAGAAATTTTTTCGGAAAATGAAAATGAATTTAAAATTTTAGTTGAAAAATTAATTAATATGAACGAAGAATCAAATAAAAAATTAATCGAAGAAAATGAAAATTTTATTAATAATAGTGATAAAAAAGTTATTAATATTATCAATCAATTAAAAAATTTTAATTTTTTCGAAGAAAAAAATAATAAAAAATTTTATAATGAACAAATCTCTCAAATGCATAAACAAATTGATGAACTTTTATTATATAAAAAAAATAACGAAATAATAAAAGATAATAATGAAAATTTAATTAATAAAAATAAAATTCTTGAAAATGATATTAAAATTCTTAAAGAAAATATTAATTTAAATGAAATTAAAAAAAAAGAATTAAGTGATAATATTACTGATTTAAAAAAAGAAATTTTTCAATTAGAAAATAAATTAGGAGAGGCAAAAATGTATGTTATTAAAAATTTTTCTGAAGATGATAGAAAAATTGAAAAATTTTTTGAATTAATTGGAAATCAAATAGATGGAAAATGATAAATTAAAATATATAATTAATATATCTATAAATATTTAATTATATTATTTATTAATATATTTTTTAATATATTAATAGTAAAACAATAATAATAATATTAAATTAATTATAAAATAATTAAATTAAAATAAAATATTTTTATTTATTTTAATTTTTAATAATTAAATAAATTAAAATATTATTATTATTATTATTATTATTATTTTTATAACATTATTCATATATTTTTATTTATAATAAATCAAATAATATTCAAATTTAATAAGAATTAAAAATTTATATTATTAAATAATAAAATATATAAATATTTACATTAATTAGGTAAACAAAAACATATAAATTTTTTTATTTTATATAAAAAATTATTATTTTTATTTTGAACAATTAATTCTTTTTTTGTTTCAATTTTTTCATCTAAATTTTTATTATTTTTATAATTTGATTTTATATCTTTTAATTCTTTATATAAATTAACATTATTAGTACTAAATTTTTTTAATGTTTGTTGACTATTAATTGACATTTGATCAAAATTTTTATTTAAAGTAATATTAATATTTTTTTGGTCTTCATTATTATTATTTTTAACTAAACTATTTTTTTTAATCTTTAATTTTTGTCCATAAAATTTATTGAATATTTCTTTATTATTTTTTATTATCATTTTAGTTGATGTAACGTTAAAACTTGAAGTTCTTTTTCTTACATTATATTTTTTTATATCTGAAAATGGATTGTTTAATTTTTTACTATTATATAAATTAATTTGAGGGGGAGAATTATTTTCATTTGTATAAGTTGTAATTTTTTTATTTGAATTTTTTTGTTTACTTTTATAATTATTATTATTATTATTATTTTTATTCATTAACATTTTTTTACTAAATAACTTTATTATTATATTACAAAAATAAAATAATAATTTAATAAAAATTACATTTTTAATATTCAAATTAAAATAATCATTTATAATAAAAAATTAAAATACAAATTTACTGTTTAATAAAAAAAAATATTATTTATATTAATATTTATATAAAAGTAATTAATAAATAATTTAAAATAAAATTAAATAAAAAATTAAAGAAAAAGATAAAATAATATTTTATATTTTTTTAATTATATCTATAATTATAATTAAATATTAATTATAAAATTATATTTTGAAAATAAAATAAAAAATGTTCATAAAAAATTTTGATTTTATTACTCCAAAAATAACTTTATTTTATTCAGGTAATTTAAAACATTCTTCTTTTGTTTCAGGTTTTTTATCTATTTTAATTATTTTAGTTTGCTTAAGTTTAACTTTAATTTTTTCTATGGATTTTTTGTTCAAAAAACATCCTGTTGCTTTTTATTATAAACAAACTATTGATGATGTTGATGAATATGAAATAAATAATGAAAATTTTTTTCATTATGTTTCTTTATATTTTGTTAATGGTTCTTCATTTACAAATACAAAATATTTTCGTATTGTAGGAATTTATAATTTATCTTCGAATCCAGATGATTATTTAGATGAATATTCATATTCTCACTGGATATATGAAAAATGTGAGAATCTAGATTTATATAACATTTATAACATAAAATTCAACTCAAATATGAAAAAAATATTCAATGAAAGTTTTTGTATAAAATATTATTATAATGCAAATACAAATACTACAATTTCTATAAATGATTCAAATTTTTTTTTTCCTAAAATCGCACATGGTTATTCTTCTGGTAATAATTTAAATTATGGAATATTATTAAAAAACTGTGTAAATAATACAATAAATGGGAATCAAATTTGTGCCAATCAAATGGACATTGACACAGATTTTATATATCTTAATAATTTTTACATAAACTTCCTAAAAACAAATGTTCAATTAAGAAATTATTCATCTCCTTTTAATTTCATATTAAAAAATACATCTTTTAATATTTATATGTTCGATTGGACTTATTATCATTTATATTTTAGCCCCATTAATTTAAGAACAACAGTTGGTATATTTTTTGATAAAGTAAAATACCAAGTTAAATTAGAATATAACAATTATTTAAAAGAAGAATATAGAAAAGATGAAGAAAATTTATTTCATTCAGTTAAAGCAGCTTATACGATTAATTTATATAATGATGGGGAATTTTATGAAAGAACATATAAAAAAGTTCAAGATATTGCTGGAAGTATAAGTGGTTTGGTAAAACTAATTCTGATAATTAGTGATTTAATTTATACCTTGTTATATTATAATTTTAAAATGGTATATGATTTTAATGATTTGATTAAAAAATATATTGAAAGTGATAAAATAAATAATAATTTTAAAAGATTTACCAAAATAAATATTAGTCATTATAGTAATATGAATAATAATGATAATAATGATAATAATAATTATTTAGGAAATAATGTTGGTTTAAGATTGAAAGGAAATAGTGATATTAAACTTAATAAAAATAATAATAATAATGAAAAAATATATAATAGTAGTGTATTTAATATAATAAGTGATAAAAATAGTAGTATTAGTAATATTAATAAAACTTATTCATTTAATAAATTACTTTTAACTAAGGTTATTAATCAATCAAATTTGATTAAAGCAAAAATAATGAAAAAAAAAACAAATCAAATAAAAAAGAAATTTAAAGAATTTAATTATTTAAATTATATTCACAGTATTTTCTATAATATCAAAATGTATTTTAATAAAAATGATAATAATTTGAATTTGACAAATAAAATTTTATATATTAATAATTTGAATAAATTAAGAGAAGAAATTATAAGTGAAGAACATTTATTAAAAATATTTTTAGAATTTGAAGATAAATTTAATTTTTCAAATTTATCTAATATTCAGTGATAATTTATATTTGAAACAATTATTTTATAATATTTTTTTTATGTATTAAATTTTATTTAATATATAAAAAAAATAATATATATAATATTTTTTAAATTATAAAATATAATAATAATAAATTTATTATTTTTATTTATTTATTTTATAATTTTCTTTTGATGTCATTAATTGAAGAACAAAATTTAAAAGAAAACAATCAAGATCAACAAATTAAAACCTCAGAATTAAATGAATTAAATGAAGATAATAAATTATTAGGAAATTCTTATTCAATAGATATAAATAATTTAAATAAATTTAAAAATGATTTAATAGAATATATTAAAAAAATAGAAAAAAATTTAAAAAATTCTTTATCATCTACAACAGAAAAAATTTACGATATTTCTTCAAATTTAGATGAAAAATTTTTATCAATCGATGAAAAAACAAAATTATTATCAGATTTGATAAGTGAAACGAAATTTGATATATCAAAATTCAATGAATTTGAAAAGTTCAAAAAATTAACAGAAGATAAAATAATATCATTTGATATTCGAATTCAAAACAATCAAAAAAACATTTCCCAAACAAATTTAAAATATGACCAACTTTTTATAAAAGAATTTCAATGTCCAAATTTATTAGGAAAAAATCAAAAATATGAAACAGTAAAAGATTTTATTTATTGGATAAATTCTCAAACAGAAGAGCTTAAAAGCAAAACGAATAAAATATCAAATACAATTACTGTTCTTCAAACACAAAGAGAAAATTCAATGTCAGATATTAGTAAACTTTTAGAAAGCACAGTTAAACAATGTAATATTTACACTGAAAAAAGAATAAAACAAATTGAAAAAGTAAATGAAGAATTTTTAAAAAAATACAATGAAAAAATTATGGATGTTAAAATGCTTAATTGTAAAGAAGCAATTGAATTACAAAATAAAACTAATGAATTAATAGAAAAAATTGATGATTATAATGAATTAAAAAAAAATGTTTTTAATAAAATTGATGAAGGAGAAGAAAAATATAAATTAGAAAATGAAATCACTCTTCAAAGATTTGATGAAATTTGGGAAGAATTCAAAGAAATTAAAAGCAAATTTGGAAAATTAGCTGATTTTATAAAAGATATCAAATTCAAAAAAAATTTAAATGAATTTGTTAACCCTGTCAATAAACAAATTAAAAAACAATTTGTTAATAAAAAAATTATTAGAACTTTAACACATAATTTAAAACTTGAAAAAAATTTTTCGATAGATTCTGATGATGTTGAAAAAGTTGACGTTAAATATAATCCTTATAAAAATGATGAAAGTTTCGATGAAAATATTAAATCTTTTACAAAAAGTATGAAAAACATAAATAATAATAGTGCAAAAAGATTAACTTTTTTTGATAATAATGAAAAAAGTAATTCAAAAACTAGAAGAAAATTTGTTAAATTAAATACAGCAAGATATTCAAAAACTTTATTCAAAATGAATGATATTAATATTGATGATGATGATACTAATAAATCCAAAGAAAATTATAAAAAAAGATATAGTTATGTTCATAAAGATTCTATTCTAAAAAAAAGTATAAATAATAACAATAATAATAATATAAGTCATTTTAATAATAATAATAATACTAATAATAGTAATAATGATAATAATAATACAAATAATAATGTTATTAATAATAACGATAAAGATAATAATAATTTAAATAATGATAATAATAAGAATAATAATACTAATAATAATAATGATAGTATTAATAATAATAATAATAATAATAATGATAATGATAATAATAGTAATAATAATAATAATAAAAATGATAATAAAAATAA
>Ga0247608_10008290_pt1 | contig 10513 bp, 7 predicted proteins | sample 176DNAGHGlowgp2_FD_193490 | JGI IMG/M metagenome (GOLD analysis project Ga0247608, IMG submission 193490) | Sheep rumen microbial communities from Palmerston North, Manawatu-Wanganui, New Zealand - 1766 DNA GHGlow gp2 | ecosystem: Host-associated > Mammals > Digestive system > Stomach > Rumen ... | reverse complement strand
ATAATAAAAAATGTGCTTAAACCAGCGGAATCTATCATTTTTTTTGAGATTCCGCTGATTTACGCACAATTTTTGGTGTTTTGATGCTCAAACACTTCCAAGCTACAGCGATGGAGGCATAAGGCTCGACGGCTAACAGAGCTTAAATAATGGTCGGTTGAATTAAGGAGTATTTCAACCGATTAAACAATGAAAATATACACGAAAACCAACTTTTTCTTGGTAGAAATGCAACAAAAAAGTTGGATTTCGTGCTATTTCTAGAAAAAAGTTGTATCTTTTGCACCAGATATTCTGTTAGAAACAGTCGAAATGAACTCAAATATGAGATTTCGACAGATTCTGACAGAAAATCTATTGTTCAGATGGAATAATTGAAACAGAAAAGGGCCAAATGAGCTTGCGAGATGTAGGATATCAGCTTCAAACGATTAAATTTTTCTTAAATTACACCTTATTATAATAAGATAATGGAATTATTTTGTATCTTTGCAATCAAGTATCGGCTAATCGTCGTAAACGACGCAGGCTAAGGCTGATTCTCTGAGTGCAGGGTGCCGGTATGATTTTAGTTGGTAAACAATAGCATCAGCTATTTATTCAGCATGTCTTGAAACCTCGGAAATTTCAAGTAAGTACTGCTCGAATAAGTCAGCCGATGCCCGTGCGATAGCGCGGGCATGACTTATATCTTAGCAGTACAGGTACATTCCGAGGACCTCAAGACATGAGAGAAGAGCCATTGTTCGCGCTTCTTTTGTGTCCTGAGGTCTCTTAGTGTTTACCTGTAAGCAAGCCTGAAGATATAGTCTGATTGCCTAAAACATAAATAAATATGAGAATGAATTCGACATAAAAGAAAATGAGACCTATAACATCCTTGATTAGGCTGAAAAAGCAGAATTAGCACTTCACGAACACATCAGTCAGACAAGGCAACGGATGTTTACGCTCTAAACAAACTGGGCGTGGACTAAAGGGTTGTTGTCTGATGTAGGCTGTGCTAAGCCTTGCTTTCCTCAATCTTCCACGCCCTCTTTTCAAAAACCGAAAAGGGGGGTTTTTCGTGGCCCCAAATAAAATTGAGATAGGACATAATAACAAATTAAAATCAATGAAAACAAGTTTAACAATCCCTACTGGTGGAATGTTTCAAGAGTGGATGAGCCTGATTGACTTGGTGGAGGAAGATACAGCCAAAAAGCTAAACAAAATAGCTGCCAAAGAAGGATGGCGTGAGGTTCAGCCGAAAGAAGCCTTGGATATGGGCTTTGAAGAGTTGGTGAATTGGTCACAACCAGAGGTTGATATTTTAGTATTAGTTGGTGACGATTATTTGGTATGTCTACCCCAAAGCGGAGGACCTTACAAATAATGCTGAGGTACCTACCAGAGAATGAAGGTTTCAAGACGGACTTAATAGTTCAACCCAACGAAACACTACGAGTCGGCATCATAGATGCAGACTTGTTAGATCATGGGACTCGGCATCCCAACCTTGCATTGCTGAAAATATCGGCTTTTTGTAAGGAACATGGTCACAACGTGAGCCTGATTTCCAACTACGATGAACTGATGTTGGACGGCAATCCTATCATTACAGATTGCGACTATGATGTGTTAGTGATGTCGAGGGTGTTTAAATTCACCAAAATTCCCAACTTCATCAGTCTCATGATAAAACAGCACCTCATCTTCTATGGCGGCACAGGATTCTTTGAGGTCAATGGCCCTAATCTGCCTGACGAGGTGGAACATCATGCACCTGATTATTCTCTTTACAACGAATATATTGAAAAAGCAACTGGCGGTGACGAGAAGCAGAAAAAGCGTAATTGGGATGATTATCTGAGTTACTCTATTGGTTTTACCACTCGCGGTTGTATCCGTCATTGTGGCTTCTGTGTGAACCGCTTACTAAACAGGGTTGTTGAGTGGTCGCCTGTATCAGAGTTCCTTGACGAGAGCCGCAAGAATATCTACTTGTGGGATGACAACATCATGGCTGCACCACCAAAAGTGTTTGCCAAAGTGATGGATGATTTAAAGCGAACAGGCAAGAGTTTCCAATTCCGTCAAGGAATGGATATTCGCTTGATGACAGAGCAAAAGGCAAAGTTGCTTAGTGAGGTGAAATATCATGGTGACTACATTTTCGCATTTGATCACTACAGGATGGATGACCCAAACGAGAAACGTCAAGTGGAACAAACCATTAAGGGCTTGAAGATTTGGAGAACATATTGTCGTAAATCCACCAAGTTGTATGTGCTGGTGGCGTATGACAGCCAAAACGAAAAAGACATTGAAGGTACCTTCTTTAGAATTAAGATTCTGATGGAACACGGCTGCCTGCCATACATCATGAGGTTTGAAGAGTATAACAATTCTCGTTTCAAAAACCTCTACACACAACTGGCCCGCTGGTGCAATCAGCCAGGATTTTACAAGAAAATGAGTTTTCGCCAATATTGCGTCAGAAACGAAGAATACCATCAGGGCATTCAAGATCTGGCGCCAAAAGGCAAATACAATAAGAAACTGAAAATCCCCAAGGGATACCCAAGAAAAGAAAAGTATTGTTCGTGCTACCAGACGATGCTCGACTTTGAAGCCGAATTCCCTGAGATAGCTAAGAAATATTTCGATTTAAGATTTGAAGAGTTGAACCCCTATAAATTAGTGAAGCGATGAAACAAGCCGTATTACAAATGTTGCCCACAGCGAGTATTAATCTGGATAAAGATAATCCTCGTATCAAACACTACTTAGAGCAGTATAAGGAAATAAGTAGTGAACTTATTGCCCTTGCGTTGTCTGATAATAGCAGCGAGGGAAGTTCAACCACTTATCATTCGCTCCGTGATTCAATTAAAGAAAGCAGAGGAATTATTCACCCTATCGTGGTAAGCCACGAACCAGATAGTTCATACGTTGTCATTGAAGGCAACACTCGCTTACAGATTTACAGAGAGTTTGAGAAGAACGGCACACCAGGTAATTGGGGCGAGATAATCGCTCTTGTATATGAGAAACTTGACGATGACGAGAAGCACAAGATAAGGTTACAATCTCACCTCGTTGGTCCTCGCGAATGGGATCCATATTCAAAGGCAAAGTACCTTCACTACCTTAGCGAAGTTGAGGGTAGAAATATGAATGCAATCATATCAATGTGCGGTGGAAACGGTAGTGACATCAAGAAAAGTATTGATGCATACACATATATGGTGAAGTTCTATAAACCTTACACCAAAGAAAAGGGGTTGGATTTCGATGTGTCTGAGTATTCTAAATTCAAAGAGCATGAAAATTCCAAAATAAAGGCATCGATAGAGAAAAGACATTTTGAAGCAAACGATTTTGCCAAGTGGGTAGCAAATAGAAACGTGAACAATGCCCAGAAAGTGCGACTGATCCCTCAAATCATGCGAAATGATGAGGCTCTCAACGCATTTCTTAAAGACAATATCACGGCAGCAGAAAAAGTGTTGCATGCAGCAGAATTAGCTTCTGCAGATTTGTCGGAATACCCATATGATGTATTAGCCAGTGCCTTGTATAAGCGGCTGTTTGACTTCCCTGTTGGTGAGATTCAGAATCTGGCCAATGACGAAAACTATAGCGAAAAGCTATGGAAACTACAAAACTTGAAGGACAAGTTGGACCTTGTACTTAGTATGATTGAACAACAAACGAAGTAAGTTATATGGAATCATTAACACATATGGCATTCGTAAAAAAGATAGCGGATTATGTTTCTACAATCCCCCAAGACTTTACACGCAATCTATTGTGTGTAGAATTGCCTGGTGAGTATAATCGATGCCCACAGATAATTGGCGGTTCTATTCCTGATGTGTTTTACAATGATTCCAACTATATCATCTTGGGTGAAGCAAAAACGGACAACGATATAGATCAGGAACATACTCAAAGGCAGTTAAATGACTATATCAATGAAGCCAGAACTTACAATGCTGACAGAAACATTGTTCTTTGTACTTCTATCATGGGATTCTCACGAATGAAGAACATTATTGTGATGAAGAAGACGAAAGAGCAATTGGACGACATCAAGTTTCATGTAATTGATTGTTATAACAAAGTGCAAATTCTATGAGCAATATAAAATACGACATCGAGTACAATCTGAGCGCAAAGCATGAGGCTTTTCCCTATCAGCATGAAGCGTTCCTTGAAATCAAAGATAAGGAATATGCTGCTATTTTCCATGAGCAAGGCCTAGGTAAAACCAAGATTGCTATTGACTTGTTATTGTATTGGCTCGACAAAAGAGACATAGACACGGTTCTTATTGTTACCAAGAAGACGTTGGTAAACAACTGGTGTGAAGAGTTTAAGGTTCATACAAACATAACGCCCAAAACGATTGACAATAAGCGTGGTAGCAATTACTACGTATTTAATAGTACGGCGCGTGTGATAGTTACGAATTTCGAGACCATCTCTGGCGAACTCGATAGAATGAAGCTTTTCCTAAAGACAAGGAATGTGGCTATTATCATTGACGAATCTACGAAAATCAAAAATCCTGATGCAAAACTCACTCAGGACTTCTTCGAGATAGCACCCTTGTTTAAGATACGCATCATTATGACTGGAACTCCAGTTGCCAATAGGCCCTATGATATTTGGGCTCAGGTGTATTTCTTGGATCAAGGGAAATCACTTGGTGACAGTTTTGAAAGTTTCAAAAACGAGTGTGACTTGTCGAACGATTTAGAAAGCGACGCTGGACGAAGAAACACTTTTGAGAAGTCTGTTTCTGCGATATTCGATAAAATTAAATCGTTTAGTGTCAGAGAAACGAAAAGTAGTGGTATCATCTCATTGCCTAACAAGGTTTACCATGATTTGTATATTGGCTTTGAGAATAGACAGAACGAGATGTATGAAGAAGTCCGTTCTGAAATGAGGATCATGCTAAAGAAGGGTGACGAAAGCATCTTGGATGAATCGACAGATACCATCAAACGTTTGTTGCGTCTTGTACAGATTACTTCCAATCCAAAGCTGCTGGACGATAGTTATGAAGACCAATCTGCCAAGGAGATACTTCTTGACAAGACGATTGCAAAGATTATGGAACGTGGCGAAAAAGTCATAATATGGAGTATTTTTACTGGAAATGTTGACCAGTTCTGTAAGAAGTATAAGAATCTAAATGCCTGTAAAATAACTGGTAAAATGAGTGTCGAGGACAGAAATAAATCAGTAGCCGCTTTCAAGAAAGGTGATGCGAAAGTTTTATTTGCTACACCGCAATCAGCAAAAGAAGGTCTTACATTGACTGTGGCAAACAATGCCATATTCTACGATAGAGGTTTTAACCTCGATGACTATTTACAGGCCCAAGACAGAATTCATCGTATCTCTCAGCAAAGGGAGTGCAACATATACAACCTAATGATAGAAGACAGTATCGATGTATGGATTGACGTACTATTGAAAGCCAAGCAAAGAGCAGCCTTCTTAGCACAAGGTGACATAACATTAGCAAAGTATAAGAGCGATGCAGATTATAGTTTTGCAAGTATTATTCATGAAATATTAAAAGTATAAGCATATGGAACCAACTAAAAGAGAAATGCCTATAGGCAAACAGACGGTTATTGTAACAGATACTGAGTTAAAGCAATCAGATTTATTATTCTATGCAGAGAACCCACGTGTTTTTTCTGCACTTCACACTTTGGATGAGGATTCGCCTTCACAGGAAACCATTGAGAAGGAAATGTGCAAGTCAGACCACGTTAAGACTCTAAGGATGAGTATTGAAGCCAATGGCGGCTTGCTGGAACCTGTTATTGTAAAGGGAAATGTTGTCTTAGAGGGTAATTGCCGATTGGCAGCATATAGGATGCTTGCCAAAAAAGACCTGTCAAAGTGGGCCTATATCAGATGTACTGTACTGCCAGAGGATATTACAGAAGAACAGATATTAAGTTTACTAGGCACAATTCATATCATTGGTCGTATGGATTGGAATGCTTTTGAGAAGGCTGGCTACCTTTATAGAACTCAGAAGAAGTCGAGGCGCCCAATTACAGCAATTGCTGATGACTTGGGAATGAAAGTTAATGATGCCAAGTTGTCTATAAAAGTGTATGATAGAATGCACGAGGAAGATGATATGCAGCCAAGAAAGTGGAGCCATTATTATGAGCTTCTTAAAAATCCTACTATTACCAATGCTGATGAAGAAAACCCTGATATGAAGATTGTGTCAAGGGTTATTGAGAAAATTAAGAACGAAGAATTTGCAGACGCAAAGGATATTCGTAAGATTGGTACAGTGATCAAGTCGCAGAATGAAGATGCGTTGGAAGTTCTCGACGAATTCTTAGATGGCGAAATCGATTTGGACGATGCTGTTGATCTGACAAGTGATTTAAACAGAGCACAAACCATTAAGAAAGGGTTCGTCAATTTCCAGAAGTTGTTGAAAGACAATTGGGATCGAGTTTCCAAACTTACAGAATCAGATACAGATTTGAATCTTATAATTAGTCAAGTAGAGAATTCGCTCAGTTCATTAGTGAAGAAGATGAGTAATGGATAGTGGTGAGCTCATAGAATTGTTTTATAACCGAACTTACGAAAAGTTCGTTAATAAACAGATTCTTGATGACAAGAACTATATAGTTCCACGTCAGCAACTCACTAACTATGTACACGAATTGGTGAACATCCCGTTCATTGAATTTATCGATTATATCAAGCATCACGAAATTGATAGGTATATAGACTACTCTGATATAACACAATTCAGCTCATTTTCTACATGTGAGGTGGAAATGTGTAAGGCATTGCAGTGGGCAAACAACCCGGGATGTCAATATGTAGATATCGGCAGATTTTTCCCAAACAAGCTCATCTCAAGAAGTGAATCGGCTTACAGGAGGTACGGAGAAATCCATGTTAAAGCATCCACTCAACTTGGACTGACATTTGAATATTACAATTATTGGTATCTTAGTTGTCTTGGATACATCTATCCGGAACTAGAAAAAAACTTAAGGATGCAGCTTTTGGTTCGCACTATCACACGTAATCGTCTCTACCAGCAATTACTGATTGATATTTTGGATCATGATGTCAATCCTGAAGTTTATATCAATATTCTTCCAAATTATAACTTTAAAAGATGCCAAAGAAGCGTTTGTTACTTTCTAAATATATGCCTAGATATTTGTAGGAAAGAGGGCATAAAGGTTCATAATTTAATTAGAAGGTACGAGTCTCCTGAGGAAATCATTCAAGATGATGATCCAATAGAAACCAACGAACGAATATATAAATATATATTAGAAATTGGTCGTCAGGAATTGTTATTTCCCGAAGAAGAAGTTGAACTAGCCCAAAAAACTAGAAGGGGGGATGTCAATGCTCGTAATAAATTAGTGAGGGCAAATATGCGGTTTGTTGTAGGACTGGCAAAACAATATCTTCATAAGGGTCTGGAGTTTGAAGATTTGTTACAAGAGGGATTTTTGGGTCTAATTAAAGCAGCCGAGCTTTTTGATGAAACCCGTGGTTTTAAGCTCATCAAATACGCTCCATGGTGGATAAGAAGATATCTATCTAACGCGATAATTACAGATTCTACCTTAATAAGGTATCCCATGAATGTACGAATTCTCCACAAAAGGGTAAAAGATTTCAAAATAAGATATGAAAATCAATATGGCTTCATGCCACCAGTATCTGAGATTGATATTGGCGATGTAGATAATTACGAAATAATTTCTTTTCTCTACAGTCTTCCTAACAATCTAAAGAATACATGCGTTCCATATGAGAATATGCATGTCCTCGAAGATAATCATAATGATATTTGGGATTATGAGGACAATGAATATAATAAGAAATATGTTAAAACCCTTCTTTCTCATCTAAGTCCAAGGGAACAAGACGTTTTGAGAAAATTTTATGGCATTGACGTAAGAGAAGAAACACTTGAGTCTATAGGCGAGTATCATGGATTAACAAGAGAGAGAGCAAGACAAATAAAAGAAAAGGCCGTAAGAAAGCTTCGTGATATAAAAGATTCTGTATTGAAAAAAATCAGTGAGACTGAACTGAGAATTATTCATTTTGACGAAGAAGTTGAGACAAAAGCCACGAAAGATGTAAAAGGGACATCTGTCATTAAGGAAATTTATGAACAGATATTCCCCAATAGTACGAATAACAATATTCCAAATTTATCATTTAATAAAACCAACCAAACAAGTACTGATAATGATGAAAAAGGAATTGTTGCATCTGAACCTGCATATCACCCCGATGCGCTAAATGTTGAAGATTTTAATAATGCATCTTCAGATGGGTCCATTATAGACAAAGAAAATATTTCATTGTCAACAGAGAAAATATATGATGTATTCAATAATACCGTTTCTACCTATAAGTATTTTTGGTTCATATCCATCTTACAAATACTGAAAAAAGAACGAAAAGCTAAAATCTACATATATAATATTACTGCAAGAATGGTTGCCAATGCGTGGCGTCAAATAACATGTTATAGGCTCTCATTCGGTAGTTTTGACTCTTTACATAAGATAACGCATGAGTTGCAATTGTTAACAGGTATATCCAATGTAGCACAGATAGAAACAATCTATAATATTATATCGACTAGATTGGATGAAGCACAAATAAAACAACAACTGCAAATTCTGACAAAGAACGTCCCTTATCGTTTTTTAACGCCATGGACGGGAAGGGTTTCTAATGAAGGAGGTCATGAATCTGAATGCTTTTATTCTATAATTTGGGATGACGATAATCCATTTATTACTATCAATCCATTGTGGAGTGATTATATAGAAAAGAACTATGATAAATTGATAGATTTTTCGTATCAAAAACTTGCATCATTCTTGCAAAAGCGTAATCCAAATGTTGAGGATATCCTTTCTAAACTAAAGAGTCCGAATATAATAAAATGTAATAACATGTTTCATAGATATACCATTGTTAATACAGAAAATCAGTGTGGCATTTTTGATGATTATGGAGTGCAAGTTTATTCTTCTGCAGGTCGGATCAAACAAGTTAGATCATTGTTTTTTAATATAAATTATACATACACTTTTCTTACTGTAAATCAGATATGTATAAATGAAGAAGATGAATTTACAACAGGCAAAAGAATTGTTATGGCAAAATATCGTTCGCCATTATATAAAATAATTGATGAGCGTAATTATATGGCACAAATAGAAGATCTAAATTCTGATGGAGAAAATCGGGTAAAAGTTAATGGCAATTGGTATGATGAAAATGGTAGGGAGTTATATGTAAGTAACAAACTAACGCCAGATTATAGAGAACCCTAACAAAGCACAAAACAATATATGAATTCTAATGTTCAAATGCACAAAGAAACGATGGTTGGCGACAGAATCATTTATAACAAAAGACGCTGTACTGTTATTGAGATAAAGATAATGAGGAGTTCTCTTCGTCTTGTCGTCAAATATGATGACGAAACTATGGATAACTTACGTAGAGAATGGAACAGATATCGAGTAATATAATATGACTTCAGACAGGGAATACATAACACGTTTTATGACACGTTCTTTTGAGAAGAGCGTCGATTATTATATGCTTGCTGATAAGAACTATGTGGTTCCAAGACATAAAGTACATGACTATATAGGGCGTGTACTATCGATTCCCTATTCAGAGTTCCTAGACTATGTAAAAGACAACAAGGGTGTCATCGAGGATGACCAGTTGACGCAAAGCAGTAATTTTGCAGCGTGTTCAACAGAAATGTGTGCAGCTATTGAGTTTAAGGGTAATCCCGGAATGAAGTTTGTTGACATTGGTCAGTTGTTCCCTCAATATATCAAGCAGCAGAATGAAACAGCCTTCCGTAAGTATGGCGAGAATCAAGTGAAAACCTCGGCACAACTTGGACTTACTTTCGAGTATTACGACTACTGGTATATGACATGCGTTGGCTATGTTTTCAATGAACTTAATCAACAACAGCAGGAAGCTCTACTTGCAAGAACGATTCTACGAATACCATTGTATCAGGATTTGGTTCTCAGATTGCTGAGGGGTGACGTGTTTCTGACAGACTATATGAAGCAAATCGCGCCATCGACCCAAGGACGACGTACTGGCAGTATTATGAGGTTGCTCGACTTCTGCTTGGCTGAATGCAAACATGAGGGCATCAGATATCACGACTTGTATTATCCTGTATATGTGGTAAAAACTAAAACAACAAGGATCGCTCAATCGCCAGGTACTGCGCTTAAAGTACTCGACACATATCAGGTAGGTTGTGTGCCACTCTATTCGCTGAGAGCTGCTTGTGGCTATTTTGAGGAAGGAGGAATTCCTGAAGAAGAGGGCTGGATGGATGTAACGGGGCGAAGTTTTTCACCAGATCCCAAGCGACACTTCATAATTCACGCAAAGGGGAAATCTATGCTACCATTAATCAAAGATGGTGATTTCT
>Ga0247608_10008289_pt1 | contig 10513 bp, 5 predicted proteins | sample 176DNAGHGlowgp2_FD_193490 | JGI IMG/M metagenome (GOLD analysis project Ga0247608, IMG submission 193490) | Sheep rumen microbial communities from Palmerston North, Manawatu-Wanganui, New Zealand - 1766 DNA GHGlow gp2 | ecosystem: Host-associated > Mammals > Digestive system > Stomach > Rumen ... | reverse complement strand
CAATGCATCACTCCTTAACTGCTGGCCCTTGCGTTTCACGTATTGGCCAAGGATGAGTTTCACCACAATGGCGACAACAATGACAACCAATGTGGTGGTAGTATATTCCGGCTCGGTAGGGTCAAAAATCTTCTTGCCCGACTCAATGAGTGAGGTGATACCTGCGGACAACACGATAACAGCAATGATAATGGCACTGAAGTATTCAACGCGGCCGAAGCCGAAGGGATGCTTCCTATCGGCAGGGCGCTGCGAGAGCTTAGTTCCAACGATTGTGATAACACTCGACAGTGCATCGCTTAAATTGTTGACAGCATCCATCACGATGGCTACAGAACTGGCCAGAATACCTATTGCTGCCTTGAAGCCTGCCAACAGCAGGTTGGCAGCAATGCCTATCCAACTGGTACGAATGATTTCTTGACTTCTATCCATATTGTTTATTCTATCATTGGCAGCAAAGGTACAAAAAAAATTTCATAAAAGAGAAATTATACTTTACAAATGAATCATATAAAACAAAGAGTCCGTCTCCTCATGGAAACGGACTCTTTGATTATAATGCTTTATAAAATTATTCAGCAGTAGCCTCATCCTCACGAATGGTACGACCCATCACAAGGAATGCTGTAGGAGCAGCGATGAAGAGTGAAGACAGCGTACCGAAGATAACACCCAGAATCATAGCGAATGAGAAGCTGCGGATAGAATCACCACCGAGGATGAAGATACACAGCAACACAATCAGTGTCGTTACAGAGGTGTTGATGGTACGAGCAAGTGTCTGGTTCAGCGAGTCGTTGAACAGCTGCTGGCGATCACGCTTGCCATAGAGCTGGAAGTTCTCACGGATACGGTCGAAAACTACCACCTTATCGTTGATAGAGTAACCGATCACGGTCAGGATAGCACCGATGAATACCTGGTCAATCTCCAGCGACATGGGAACGATGCCCCACAGTGCAGAGTACATACCGATAACAACCAAGGCATCGAGAGCCAGGGCAATGGTAGCACCTGTCGAGTAAGCAACGTTGCGGAAGCGCAGCAGGATGTACAGGAAGATGGCAATCAGAGCGATGATAACGCTGATGATAGCACCATAGGTGATGTCCTTAGCTACAGCAGGGCCAACCTTTGCTGAGCTGATGATAGAACCACCCTCACGAACGTCGGGGTTCTTGAAGTCCTCAACATTTGCCTGGCTGATGAAACCACCCTTTTTCAGAGCGTTATAGAGAATGGTCTCTGCCTCGTCGTCAACAGTAGGACTGTTAGACTCGATATCCCAGTTGGTAGATACACGGATGGTCTTGCCATCGGTACCCAGAGCAATAACGCTAGTGTTAGCCTCCTTACCTGCGTTCTCACCGATGGTGTTTACGAAGGTACCGGCCAAAGACTGACGAACCTGCTCAACGGGAGTCTCCTTGTCGAGGGTAACGACATAGTTACGACCACCTGTGAAGTCGATGCTCTGGCTGAGTCCGCGAACAGCGAATGATACGCAGAACAGTACAGCAGCAACACCCCAGATGAGGAATGACTTCTTATAAGTACCCATGAAGTTGTACTTGGCATTCTGCATCAAGTTCTTAGAGTAGCCAGTGACGAAGGTCAGGTTCAGCCACTTGTCCTTCTTCAGACGGTTCTCATAAACCAGACGGGTCAGGAACACGGCGGTGAAGAATGAGCAGAAGATACCGATGATCCAAGTGGTAGCGAAGCCCTTGACAGGACCTGTACCGAAGAACAACAGGATGAAACCGGTAATCAGAGAGGTGACGTTAGAGTCGAAGATAGCGCTGAAGGCGTTAGAATAACCCTTCTGCAGAGCCTCCTTCAGGCTAAGACCGCGCTTCAGCTCTTCCTTGATACGCTCGTAGATAAGCACGTTAGCATCCACAGCAGTACCCAACGTCAGCACGATACCGGCGATACCGGGCATCGTCAGGGCTGCCTGGAACGACGTCAGAATACCCAGCGTGAAGAACAGGTTGAACAGCAGGGCGATATCTGCCAAGATACCAGGGATGAAGCCGTACAGCATAATCATGTAAATCATCAGCAGCACGAAGGCAACGATGAATGAAATGATACCCTGCTGGATAGACTGTGCACCCAGTGAGGGACCAACGACCTCTTCCTGTACGATGCGGGTAGGAGCCGGCATCTTACCAGAGTTCAGCGTGTTGGCCAAGTCCTTGGTATCTTCGATGGTGAAGTTACCGGTAATCTGTGAGTTACCACCGTCAATCTGAGTCAGGATACGGGGAGCAGAGTAAACGGCATCGTCGAGCACGATGGCTACGCCACGACCGATGTTCTGCTTGGTAATCTGACTCCAACGGCGTGCACCGTCAGAATTCATCTGCATAGAGACAGAGGGGTGACCCATCTGATCGAAGTCGTCCTTAGAAGAGGTTATCACGTCACCCTCCAGTGGAGCACGGCCGTTAGGCTCGGTAACCTTCAGGGCATACAGAGCGAAGATGTCACCACGGGTATTCTCACCGCCAAAGTCCTCAGGCTTAGCGCCCCAGCGCAGCTTACACTCAGCAGGCAGCACGGTGGCAGCAACCTCTGAATAGATAACCTTGTCAACAGCAGCGGTATCGCGAGCGTTAGCATAACCTACGATAGCCAGGCCCTGACCCTGTACGGGCTGGAAGACACTGAACAGAGGATTCTGCTTCTTAGCCTCAGCAACAGCCTTGTCGTCAGCCTTAGCATCCTTCTTGGCCAGCTTAGCAGTCAGGTCTGTAGTAGCAGCGGCAGCAGCAGTTGTGTCAGCAGCAGCCTCAGAGACGGTTGAGTCAGCAACCTCCTCAACAGCACCGCTGGCAACAGCAGCGTACTTCTGGTTCAATTGAGCCAGCAGGGGAACAATCTCCTGTGTGTTATAGGTCTCCCAGAACTCAAGGTTGGCAGAACCCTGCAGCAACTTACGCACACGCTCGGGCTCTTTAACACCAGGCATCTCGACCATAATACGGCCTGACTGACCCTCCAGCTTCTGGATGTTGGGCTGAACAACGCCGAACTTATCGATACGGTTGCGAACAACATTAAACGAGTTATCTACGGCAGACTGTACCTCAGCACGCAGAGCGTTCTCAACCTCTGAGTCGCTTGACTGGGTGCTTACCTTGCCCTTCATCTGCTGAGTAGCGAACACAGCTGCCAGGGGGCGGCCGTTACTGTTCTGCTTCCAATACTTGATGAAGAGTGAGATAAAGTCATCCTGACTGGTCTCTTCTTCTTTCTTAGCCTCGTCCATAGACTTCTTGTAGGCTGCATCAGTCTTGTGGTCGGCCAGCACGTCGATTACATCGGGTACTGACACCTCAAGAATAACGTTCATACCACCTTTCAAGTCAAGGCCAAGTCCCATCTCCAACTCGCGGCACTGCTTGAAAGAATAAATTCCGCAGTACACTTTCTCGTTCATGATTGAGTCGAGGTACTCCTGACCTGCCTCCTCACCCATGGCAGCAGCCTTACTCTCGTAATGACGTGTTACAAAGGTGAAGGAAAGGTAGAAGCAGCAAACGAGAATCAAGACGATTGCGATAAACTTTACAATTCCTTTGTTTTGCATTGTTTGATTTTATTGTTTTATTTAATGTTTGCGCATTTTTAGCCCGCAAATATACACATTTTTCTCCACTTACAGAAATTTATTTGGAAAAATCGTGTGATTTTCATTATTTTACACCAATTTTTAACCAACAGACCATCGGAAAATGGTCACTGGCATCCATTTTGGAGTCAACAAGACACTGATAGGGAGTAATGTCTGAAGAACAGAATATGTGGTCAATGCGGAACGAGAACGCTTTCTGATTATATGACAATCCAACACCACGCCCTGTCTCGACGAAACAGTCGCGTAATCGCTTGGCAACCATGTAGCGGGAGAAAGAGATGGGATTATCGTTGAAGTCACCACAGACAATGACAGGATAATCGTCCAAAAACTGATCGACATAGTCGCAGACTGCTTCTACCTGTGAGGAGCGGACAGAATTGGCTTCAGCCAACTTAACCATCAACAGCTGCGACTCAGCACGGACGGAGTCGCGCGCCATCTCACCCTTCAGTATCTGACGGTACTGTCGGCGGTCTTCCTGATTCAGATGACAACTCTCGAAATGATTGTTCACCACAATGACAGTATCTTTACCCACCCTTAGCCACCATGCTGCACTGCCATTGTTGCTGATTGTGGAGTAGTCGATGCGGTCACGACGGATGATGGGGTATTTTGTATGAATGCCCAGGCAATTGAAACGGGTATTGTCATTGCATAAGACAATGGTATCGTTATACTGCAGTCCGCGCTCCTCGTACTGTTTGAAACAGTAGCGGCGCCACGTATCTATATCCTCCTGCAGACAGACGATGTCTGCCTGTTCTTCTATCAAGTAGTCAAGTACCTTCTCAAAACCATGCTCATACTTATAGTTCCCACCATAGCCACAGACGTTATAAGACACCAACTTCAAGGCGTCGTCGGGAGGAGTGTCTAGGCCGTTGATAGGCATATATATAGAAATAGGTACGTACGAGAGGATAAAACCTGCTGTAGGCAACCACGCTCTTGTCCACTTGAAGATTAGCCAGAATACCAAGAAGCCCAGATTGGCAACCAACAAGAAAGGGAAGGTCATACCGATGGTTGAAACCAGGGGATGCTCGGCAGGATGGATGCGGTCGCTAAACCCCACCAACAGCATCACGATGACAAGTCCCACATTGGCACCAGTCATCAACTGTATGATCCACTGCTTCAGTTTACTAATCACGACGGACGTTTCTGCTCAAACAACTTCTTCTTTTCCTCCTTCGTCAGACTATCATAGCCACTCTTACGAATCTTGTCCAAGATGGCATCAATCTCTTCCTGATTCTGCTTCTGACGCACGTTATACTCTTCATCAGTCTCGCGGCGGCGCTCTTCCCACCGCGTCTGTTCGGCATGCATGCGCTGGTTGTGCTGACGATCCTCATACTTACGTCGCAGGTTGTCGAAGAACTCCTGACCATAGCTACGACCGAAACGCTGACTGCTGTCAGGGTGGTTACGCCAATAGCGAATAAGCAAATAGCCAAACAGCATACCTCCCAAGTGCGCCATGTGAGCCACACCATCACCTGGTCCACTCATCGCCGAGAACAGCTCAATAGCTATATAGCCCACGATGAGCCATTTAGCCTTGATGGGGAATGGAAAGGGTATAATGAACATACGCTCGTTGGGGAATATCATACCAAAGGCCAGCAAGATGCCATAGACGGCTCCTGAAGCTCCAATGGTTGTCCACAGGTTAATATAGCTGTCCATGGAGATTCGTGCACCTCCCATGCTAACATACTGATAGTCCGCCAGCCCTTGATACAGATAGCTGCCGTACTGCGCCATTTCCTGAACGATACCAGCACCAACACCACACACAATGTAATAAAAAAGGAATTTCTTCGGTCCCCATACACGCTCTATCACGGAGCCAAACATCCACAGGGCAAACATATTAAATAGAATATGCGTAAAGCCGCCATGAAGGAACATATAGGTGAAGAACTGATAAAAGTGGAAGTCACTAGCCTTAAAGAAGTGCAAGCCCAACAGAGCGTTTAAATCCACGCCACTACGCTGAAGCACCCATGAGGCTAGGAAAGCCAAAATGTTTATGACCAACAGATTCTTGGTCATTGTTGGAATATTATTCATCTTCTACTTGACGATTTGACTATTTACGATTTGACATTTATCCCTTTGTAGCAAGAGACGTGCCACTTATCGCCGCAAAATTACGAAAAATATCTGGTTTTTGGCACTAAAAAGGGGTAATACAAACTTTTTTTTATAAAAAAAGCAATTTTTTTCCATTATTTGTTTGTTTTTTCACAAGATTATCCTATATTTGCGTTCAGATTTTGAATTAAACTATTTATCATTCACTTTAAAACAACAAAATTATGAACAAAACAGAATTGATTGATCAGATCGCAGCAGGCGCTGGTTTGACAAAAGTTGATGCAAAGAAAGCTCTCGATGCTACAGTAGCAGCTATCAAGGACGCACTGGTTAAGGGTGACAAGATTCAGCTCGTAGGTTTCGGCACATTCGCTGTTGCTGAGAAGCCCGCTCGTGAGGGTATTAACCCCGCTACCAAGCAGAAGATTAAGATCGCTGCTAAGAAGGTTGCTAAGTTCAAGGCTGGTGCAGAACTCGCTGAGGCTGTCAACAAGTAATTCTTGTTAAGAAAAAATCACAAGAGGACTTCATTAAGATGAGGTCCTCTTTCTATTTATACAACCAGCTGATACGCTAATTAGCTGTTGAGAGAGCATCTAGTCATTAAACGAATTCTAACTATAAACTTAACAACACACACAACACAATGAAAAGAATCTGCCAGATCCTGCTGCTGTTAGGCATTGCACTGACAACATGGGCACAGGGCAGCAACGCCTTGGAACAAGTAAAGAATGACCCACGGAAAGCCTACGGCACAGACTACCCCTACCCTTACGAGAACGTAGCACTAACAAAGGCGCCAAGCGGCTACAAGCCTTTCTACATTAGTCACTATGGTCGACACGGCTCACGCTACTTCTGGAACGACGTATTGTACCGTGAAATTGATTCAGTGCTCACTAAGGCTCACAATCTCGGTCTGCTAACACCTATTGGCGAACGCTTCCGCGAGAAATACAATATCTGTAAAGACGAATTGGCACTGGGCGTCAGTGAACTAAGCGACAAAGGATGGGAGCAACACCAGTATATTGCCCGTACCATGTATAACAACTTCCCTGAGGTCTTCAAGAACGGTGGCGACGTGTATGCCATCTCCTCACTGGTGGGACGCTGTGTGATAAGCATGGCGGCATTCTGTCTGGAACTGACACAGTGTAACCCGAAGATAGAAATCCGTGAAGAGTCAGCCCGTAAGATATTAGATGGTGTAAAGCCCGACGACCGCCAGAACCCGCTGCGCAAACGTTGGCCACGTTCGAAGCCTCGCTACGAGAAGAACAGGAGTCTGTTCCTGGGTAAGGACTCGCTGAGAGAGGTTATCGTGCCCCGTGTGTTTACAAGCACGGAAGGACTGCCCAACAAGCCACACCATATTGGCAGCAACCTCATCAACCTCTACACATCACTGCCCAGCATCGGACAAGAGGGAATCATGGAGGGGATTATTACTGACGAAGAACTGGCAGCACGATGGGAATCAGAGAATCTTGGCGGCTATTCGTGGGTCTTCGGGCCACGCTACGACATGATACCCATTCTAAAGGATATCATCCAGAAGGCCGACGACGTAGTGAACGGCAAGACGCGACGAGCTGCAGATCTCCGCTTTGGTCACGACACTTGTTTAGGGCCACTTACCGTACTGATGGGCATCAACGGTGCTGATAAAGACCCAGAGGACCCTTACAAAGTAAAGAACTGTTACCAGACCTGGGAAACATGTAAGGCATCAAACATACAACTGATTTTCTACCAGAGCAAGAAACAAGGACAGGATGTTCTGATGAAGTGCCTGATGAATGGTCAGGAGGCCTCGCTACCACTGCCAGGAGACCTGTATCCCTACTACCGCTGGAATGATTTCAAAAAGGTTTTTACCGACCGCTGCAACAGCGTGAAATAAACTAACGCCCATCATGCTACGACAGCACGATGGGCGTTTTCTTAGTATAGTCGGAATGAAAATTATTCCATTACAGTCTCTTCTGCAAAGTCGAGAACATTCTTCTTGTTAGCCTGCATGCGCTCATACTCTTCCTTAGAGCCTACGATAATCTTATCGAACTCGCGGAGACCAGTACCAGCGGGAATCAGGTGACCGGCAATCACGTTCTCCTTCATACCTTCCAGATTGTCGCTCTTGCCGCGGATAGCAGCCTCGTTGAGGACCTTAGTGGTCTCCTGGAACGATGCAGCAGACATGAACGACTTGGTCTGAAGTGCAGCACGGGTAATACCCTGCAGAATCTGTGTTGACGTAGCAGCCACAGCATCACGAACCTGTACGAGACGGAGGTCACGGCGCTTCAGGCTGGAGTTCTCGTCGCGCAGCTTGCGAGCGGTAACAATCTGGCCCTTCTGGAGGTTCTCAGAGTCGCCGGCATCGACAACAACTTTCTTACCCCAGATGCGGTCATTCTCCTCAGCAAAGTCGAGCTTGTCGACAATCTGCTGCTCGAGGAATGTGGTGTCGCCCGGATCGTTGATCTCTACCTTGCGCATCATCTGACGAACGATAATCTCGAAGTGCTTGTCGTTGATCTTCACACCCTGCAGACGATAAACGTCCTGTACCTCGTTAACAATGTACTCCTGAACAGCCGTGGGACCCTTGATGGCCAAGATGTCGGCAGGAGTGATAACACCATCAGAGAGCGGTGTGCCAGCACGTACGGCGTCGTGCTCCTGTACCAGGATCTGCTTAGACAGCGATACGAGGTACTTGCGCTGCTCACCAGTCTTTGAGGTAACGATAATCTCACGGTTACCGCGCTTTACCTTACCCATGGTAATCTCACCGTCGATTTCTGATACGATAGCGGGGTTCGATGGGTTACGAGCCTCGAAGAGCTCAGTGACACGGGGCAGACCACCAGTGATATCACCACCCTTGGCAGCAGCACGAGGAATCTTGACGAGGGTCTCACCAGTCTTAACTGTCTGGCCGTCCTCCACAACAACGTGACCACCCACAGGGAAGTTATAGGTACCAATAACGTCGCCATTGGCATCAACGATGTCGCAGGTAGGAACCTTTGACTTGTCCTTAGACTCCGTAACAATCTTCTCGGTCAAACCGGTGGTTTCGTCGGTCTCAGCACGGAAAGTTATACCCTCGACAACATCGTGGAACTTCAGTGTACCGGCATACTCAGTAACAATGACGGCATTGAAGGGGTCCCACTGGGCAATCTTGTCACCCTTCTTAACAGTATCACCATTCTTAAAGTAGAGTGAAGAACCGTAAGGAACGTTGACGGTAGACAGCACAATATTGGTATTCTTATCGACGAAACGCATTTCACCCAGACGGCTGACAACCATCTCGCACTCGCGACCATCCTCATCGAACGGTACAGTACGAACCTCTTCCAACTCAATCTTAGAATCGTTCTTGGCAACGATGCTGGCATTAGCTGCTGCGTTGGCAGCGACACCACCGGCGTGGAACGTACGCAGCGTCAGCTGAGTACCAGGCTCACCGATAGCCTGTGCAGCGATGACACCGACGGCCTCACCCTTCTGAACCATCTTACGGGTAGCGAGGTTACGACCGTAACACTTCATGCAGACACCATGCTTAGACTCACAGGTGAGCACGGAACGAATCTCGACAGACTCAATAGGAGAGTCCTCAATAATCTGTGCGATAGGCTCAGTAATCTCCTCACCGGCAGCAACGATGAGTTCGCCAGTAGAAGGATGGATGATATCGTGAACAGAGACACGACCGAGGATGCGCTCGTAAAGCGTTGAAATGACCTCGTCGCCGTTCTTCAGTGCGGTGCAGACGAGTCCGCGGAGCGTACCGCAGTCTTCCTCATTAATAATCACATCGTGAGAGACGTCAACCAGACGACGGGTCAGGTAACCAGCGTCGGCGGTCTTCATGGCGGTATCGGCAAGACCCTTACGGGCACCGTGGGTAGAGATGAAATACTCCAGCACGGACATACCTTCCTTGAAGTTCGAAATAATTGGATTCTCAATAATCTGAGCGCCCTCAGCACCAGCCTTCTGCGGCTTAGCCATAAGACCGCGCATACCAGAGAGCTGACGGATCTGGTCCTTACTACCACGAGCACCGGAGTCGAGCATCATGAATACGGCGTTGAAGCCCTGGTCGGCCTCGGTCATCTCCTTCATCAGCACATTACCCAGGTCGTTGTTGATGTGGGTCCAAGTATCGATAACCTGATTGTAACGCTCGTTGTCGGTGATGAAACCCATATTGTAGTTCTCGGTAATCTGCTGAATCTCGGCATTACCCTTCTCAATCAGATCCTTTTTAGACTCAGGGATGATGATATCGTCAAGATTGAACGACAGACCAGCCTCATAAGCCATGCGGTAACCCAGGTTTTTGATACCATCGAGGAACTCGCAAGCCTCAGCGAAACCAACATTCTTAATAACGTCGGCAATGATATCGCGGAGAGACTTCTTAGAAACAATCTTGTTGACATAGCCAACTTCCTTAGGTATGATGCCATTAACAATGACACGACCGACAGAGGTCTCTACCATGTGGCGGCAAGGCTTGCCGTCGACGATGTCGTCAACCATTACCTTTACCTGAGCATGAAGGTCGCACTTGCCCTCATTGTGAGCAATGATTGCCTCCTCAGGACCATAGAAGGTCAGACCCTCACCCTTGGCGCCTGGACGTATCTTAGAGATGTAGTACAGACCGAGCACCATATCCTGTGAAGGAACGGTGATAGGAGCACCATTGGCAGGGTTCAG
>Ga0247608_10008286_pt1 | contig 10516 bp, 9 predicted proteins | sample 176DNAGHGlowgp2_FD_193490 | JGI IMG/M metagenome (GOLD analysis project Ga0247608, IMG submission 193490) | Sheep rumen microbial communities from Palmerston North, Manawatu-Wanganui, New Zealand - 1766 DNA GHGlow gp2 | ecosystem: Host-associated > Mammals > Digestive system > Stomach > Rumen ... | reverse complement strand
AAAGAAGGAAACTTACAACAAAAACCATTATCAAGACCATTAAAAGAAGACAGATATTTAGGAGAAATCCTTTGTTCATTCAAACTAGACTGGATATTCAAAAACTTTAAGTATGGTAACAATATCAAAGACGTTACACTTAAAGCACGTACACACTCACATGGTTCAATTGAATATAATGATATTAAGATGCGAATGCCAGGATATACTTGGGCTGGTACTGTAAAAACTGAAATGTGTGTTGATGAAGAAACACAAGAAATATATGACAGACGTAAACCAAGAAGTATACATAATATGGAACCTAATGGGTTAGTATGCATTGAATTTGATGATGTTGAACCAAGTCAAGTAACTGAATTAATACAAAAAGCATTAACTAAATTTCCACATCTTGTTTATGCAGGACGTACATTAAGTAACAAAATGTTCTGCATGCATAGGGCAAATGATAGACTTACTGCTCAAAATTATATATTATATTATAAAGAATTAGCTGTACTTTATCATAATGAAATTGGAATTGAACACGATGCAGCATGTAAAGATGTTGCAAGATGCCGTTATATGTGCTATCAGTTCGGTTCACGAGCAAACATGGAATATTGCGACTTTGGTCCATCAGAGAACATTGAAGTAGAATATGATAAACTATTTAGTCAAAATGAAATTTCTACAATAAGACGCGCATCTGAATATATTCCACAAGCAGATGAAAACATATATGAATATGATAAAGAAAAGGGATATTATTATGGTCATGGAACAAACCATAAAATGCAAATTGGTGATATAATAGTTCCAATCCCAACCATTACACAGATAATCAATACATTATTAGCTATAGGCAAAACAAGAGAAGAAATCTGCGATTTATGGGAAAACAGACTTCAATATTATAATTATAATACAAGAACAAAGAATGTTGAAGATGCTGTAAGACTCACAAAGAAGTTCAAATTAGACAATGATGAATATATAGTAGGACAACAGACATATTTGTTCTTACAGATGTTCTTTCCCGACATTGTTGGTTGCAAATCCTTTTTTCTCGCAAAAAACGAGTTCTTATGTGATAGATATTATGAATTTCTTTCAAAAGCAATAATGTCGCATAATAAGATACTTATACATGGAGATACTGGAATTGGTAAGACATATTTTGCAAATAGACTTAATCAAGACCACAATGTAATAGTTGTCGTACCATATATTGCACACATGGATAATTATCCTGCATATGAACAAATTGAATATAATAAAGACTCTGATAAAGTAATAAGTACGGGTGTAATAATATGGGATAGATTTATAAAATTGCATGACAAAGGACTTATTGATGAAAATAGTATTGTAATCATTGATGAATCCCATAAATTGTTCTTAGACCAAACATATCGTGCAGCTGCAATACGAATGAATTGGCTGTTGAAAGATATTGAAAACAAAATATGCTATGTTTCAGCTACACCAATTAATGAAGTAAATGTTGAAGTTACATATAGATTTGAAAAGGAAAGAAGACCTGTACTTGTTAATCATATAAAAATAATTGGAGATGAAGGAAGCTGGCCATCAAGTACATTGACAATAAATGCAATATTACATCTTATATATGGTAACATAAACTATTATGATCATATATTCATTGCATCTGATATATATGCACAGAAAATATTTGATAGACTTTATGGCAAATATGATTGTCAACTTATTCGTGCAAGTCAAAAGGACAGTGATGAATATATTGAATTAATGAAAACACAATTGCTTAAGCATAAAATAATCATTGGCACATGTATTTCATATGAATCGCTAAATTTTAATAATAGAAACGAAAAGATATTAACTATTGCGGATATGAATGAAAAGACTACTGCCGAGATTATTACGCAGATAGCAGGTCGTGTCCGATTTTCATATAATAAAGTACATCTTGTAGAATTAATAAAAACAGTATCAAATACAGATTATAAAGAATTGGCTGAGTTCTATGATAAACTTGAAGAAATAAAATCTAAATATAATATTTATACAAGAAAACATTATGTACAATCATATGCTGATGAATTAGATACAGTTAACCAATGGTATTATGAAAGCAACAATATAGATACAATTAAAGAAAACTTACCATCATATATAAAATGGTCTGAAAGTGAGATACTTGCTTCAAATGTTTCTGACAAATCACCATTAAATGAAAAAGTTAAAGAATATATCATAGATCATATTACAACTTATAATGATAATTTTAATGATATAGATGTTATAATTGAAGATGATGGCATAAATACATCAATGTTCTTCGAGCTTAACGACTTTATTAAAATTGATGAAACAGGGCAAAGTGCATACATCATTAGAGAAAACATCAGAAACCAACAATATGAATATAATAAACTTGCTCAATATGTTGGTTATGAAAAGGTAAATAAGATGATGATTGAAGCTCATATATTACCAAAAGGTATTCATAGTGAGATTTATCATATCATGGATGTTGTAAAATTAGGACCAATAGAATATGACTCTTATATAAATGAATTGCAAGAATATCGTGACACAATAAAATATAACATTGGTTATAACATATTGAATGACACTATTAAGAATGTAACTAATATAAGAGAAAAATATGAAAAGTGTTCTGACAATGATGAATATAAAATGTATGAGAATATATTTGATAGATACGTTTTCATAAGAACGGACATATTCAAAAAGAAGCAAGAAAGATGGTCGAATATTGGAAGCAAAAATACAAAAGCAGTAACAATAACTGAAAACTTCAAGCATCCTGAAAAATATAATCTCCAAATAGGACAAGAGTTCGAATCATGGAAAGAATTATCTACATATATAAACAAATCTAATAAAACAATAGCTACATGGAAAAATAAAGGTTGGATTCAATAATTTCAAAAAGGTAACTAATATAAGCCGTTTATATTTAAAAGGGCCATATTAGTTACCTTTTTATTTTTGACTGTATGCGGTTAACTAATACAGCTGTACGGCACAATAATACTATTTTATATTATAATCTTTTTTGGATTATAAGACAAAAATATAAAAGATAATATGAAAGTAGTATTAATAGACAATGGACATGGGTACGATACCAGTGGCAAATGCAGCCCAGACAAATCAATAAAGGAATATCAGTATAATAGAGATATAGCTATTGCAGTATACGATAGACTATTGAATGATCCAGATATACATCCTATATTGATTACTCCTGAGATAAACGATATTAGTCTAGCTGAGCGTGTACGTAGAATAAACAAGTATGTAGCTAAATATGGTAGCAGTAACTGTATCATGGTATCTATCCACCTTAATGCAGCAGGCAATGGACAATGGATGAATGCTCGTGGTTGGTCAGTGTGGACTACAAAAGTACAGAACATATCAGACAAATTAGCTAACGTATTCTATAATGTAGCAGTACATTTGTTTGGTATTGACCACTGTAGAAAGGATATGGTAGATGGAGATCCAGATTACGAGAGCAATTTCTATATAATAAAAGGAGCTAACTGCGCAGCTGTATTGACTGAGAACTTCTTTATGGATAATAAGGCTGATGTTGAGTATCTACAGTCAGCAGAAGGTTTCAACAATATAGTAGCATGCCACGTAGAGGCTGCCAAGAGATGGTTCCAAGAGAAGTAAGAGAGAACATCACAATTAACGGATTTTAACAGAAAAATCATAAATTTTAACAGAAATATACCCGGGTATAGTGCTTTTTTATGTCCGACTGACCGGAAATACGCCATTCCCAGCTCTCTCTATGTCCAGCAGAATCCAGATTTAATGTATTTTAACAATTTCCAGAACTAGACTAGAAAAATCCAGAATTTATGTTTGGTTTGTTTACTATATTTAAATTATAAGAAAAATAAAATTTATATTATATGAAAACTATAAATGAATACATACAGAAAACATACGGAAGTTATGATGACCGTGTATTAATGTTTATGTCTCGTGTGTATGAAGACTGTATTGCCAACAACGAAAAGTTAAGCAACTATTTTTATTGCTGCTTAGATCTTTTAGCAAATCAGTTGAAGTTGTATTTCTTAGGCATCGACGCAATAGATGCAGACAAGAAACTTTCTTCACAAGATGATTATAAAAGAGTATCGAAAAATCCAGCAATTGCAGTAATGAATCATGCACATCAAGAAATTTTGAATATACTTGCGAAGTTGTCTTTATCTCCATTTGAGCAAGCAAAGCTTAGCAGATTAAAGAATGGTGACGGAGACCAAGATGCTGAAGAATTATTAGACAGTTTAGTCAAATAGAAAAGATATAGCTAGAGGAATGCTAGAACTATCTAGATGTTCTTCTAGCATCATTGAACTATGAAGCTGTATAATTTAACAGCTGATAAATATACCAAGAGCTAGAAGATGAAAAATAACTATATAATGTCTCAAGAAGAAAAAACAGAATTATTTAGAGCTTTATTAATTCAAGAAGTTGGTTATAAGAAAGCACAAGATTTGTATGAAGCTGCTTGTGAAAACTATAATCCTATTGAATATGCAGTTAAGAAAGCAAATAAAGAATTGGAGACAAGAGATGCCGTATATAACAAAAAGAAAAGTATGTCCTAAAGAGTCAGCACATGAAGCTCACGAAGCTAATGTCAGACACAATAATAAATGGGGTAAATATTACTATAACAAACAGTGGAAGCTATTAAGAGAATGGCAGATTACAAATTACCCATTATGTCATGACTGTGCATTGAATGGAAGGTCAGTTCCTGCAGAAGAAGTGCATCATATAATTGCTTTTAGCACAGGAGCAACTGAAGAAGAAAAATTACAGTTATTATTAGATCCCGACAATGTTGTTTCTCTTTGTAGAGAATGCCACGACAAAAGACATGGGAAATTGAAAAACAGAAACTAATTTACTATATTTATATTGTATCGCGAGATACTATACTCATCTTGTAATAGACAATATGATTGTTAATTTGTAATGAGACGCCTGTAAGCGAACAGGTCTGCAACTGTTTCACTCACTGATTATATAACATTTCGTTTCACTCAATGTGAACGAATAACATTGATTCATAAGATATACTATATATTTATTTTTGCATAAATTAGCAGCGTAAGGTCTCATTTTTTTAGAAAATCCGATATAACTATATATAAGTGTTATGCCACCACCCCAAAAGGCAGATGAACGAGTTAGAATAAATTTCTTCATTGTTAGAAAAAAATGTTTATTTTCTTATAGACATTTTTGATGTTAAAAGAAAAAATGTTTATTATTAATTAAATAAACTACTATACAATGATATTAATGACAAAAGAAATAGAATTAAAAGCAAGAAACATAAAGAAAGCCCACGACAAAAAGTATTGTTTTGAGACATATGAATCGATATTATCAAGTATATTTGACTTCGACTGTGTATCTAATCTAAAATTTAATAAAGACCAAGATGGTTTCAATATACGATGTACACTAAAAGTCTGTAAGTCAGCTGATATGCTTTGGATATTGATAAAGGAATTTATGTCCTGTATAAAACAAACTGAAGAACAAGTAGAATTAGAAATATCGGAAAGGGAACAAGATGGTATTGGTGTTACATATAAATTATATGCTTATACACCGTTAGTACATCCAATTGAAAAATAGATCGTTCATTCATATTATTTATAATTTTTTCATGGGCTGACATCCCAAACTGTCAATCTGTCATATTTATATTTATTACATATATTTATATCTTCTTTTGTTTGGGCTACTCATTTGAGTAGCCTTTTTTGTTCTATTTTAATATAAATATATTACGTCTTTTATGACGTAAGACATAAAATATATATTAAATCTATAATGAATTATTTCAACCCATTTAAGACTTACAACAAATATGCACAAGACGTAGTAGAAGGAAGAATAATAGCATGTGAAGCAATTAAATTAGCTTGTAAAAGATACATATCATGGTTTGATAGAGATGACATTGAATTTGACTATGATGATGTAGACAAGAAAATTGAATTAGTACGAAAGATGAAGCACTCAACAGGTATTCATGCTCGTACTAATTTTGAGTTGTTGCCTTGGCAGCAGTTTGCATATGCAGGAATATTCGGTTGGAAATGGAAAGATAGTGGTTATAGAGTTACCAAGAAAGCATTATTGTTTGTTGCACGTAAGAATGGTAAGACTGCATTAGCTGCGTCATTAGCTTTATGCTGTGCAATTGCCGACAAAGAAAATGGTGCAGAAGTCGATATTGTAGCAAACAATGCAAAGCAAGCAGAAATCTGCTATGAGCAGACAAAGAACTATGCAGAGTCAATAGATCCAAAAGGCAAGTTGTTCAAGAGGTTTAGACGAGACATCAAGATACCTATCACAAAGTCTGTAATACAAGTCCATTCATCTGATAGTATGGGGTTGGACGGTTGGAATACGTCAACTGCTATCATTGATGAATTTCACGCAGCAAAAGACTGGGGATTATATAATGTTCTTATATCTTCAATGGGTATGCGTACACAGCCTTTGATGCTGATTATAACAACAGCAGGTTTCTTAGTTGGTGAGACATATCCATGCTATTCTATGTACAGTACTTGTAAGCAAATATTGAATAATATAAAAGAAGATGATACAATGTTCAGCTTATTGTATGAACTCGATGAAGATGATGACTGGCAAGATGAATCAAATTGGATAAAATGCTCTCCAAGTTTAGGTCAGACAGTCAGATATGAGTACATGAGAGAACAGATACAAGATGCAGTAAACAATACATCATTGGAGGTAGGTGTAAGAACAAAGAATCTTAATCAGTTTATGCAGTCTTCTAATATTTGGATCTCCCGTGATTATATACAGAAGAACATGCAAGAAGTAAATCTTGAAGAATATAGAGACGAAATTGCATTTGGTGGATGCGACTTGTCTGTTGTATGCGACCTTACTGCTCATTCAGTATGTATACCACCTAATCCAGATCGTCCTGTAAATCCTGACAAGTTCATATTCAAGACATGGCTGTATATTCCTGAAGAAGCAATAGAGAATTCATCAAATAAGGAATATTACAAAGAATGGATAAGAAGAGGATGGGCAATTAAGACGGCAGGAAATGTTGTTGACTATGAGCATATATTGAAAGACCAATTAGAAGTTTCTCGCACAATTTCGTTCGTTGATTACGGATATGACCAATATAATGCATCAAGTTGGGCTATTACTGCTGAACAAAGTGGACTTCCATTGTGTATTTATGGACAGTCAATAGGACATTTCAATGGTCCAACTAAGTTCTTTGAGATGCTAGTTCGTTCTGGAAAGTGCATAATTGACACAAATCCAGCAGTAGATTGGTGCTTTGGTAATGTTGAATTGATGATAGATCATAACGAAAATACAAAGCCAGCAAAGGCAAATGGTGACAAAAATGCCAAAATAGACCCAGTAATTTCTATGCTAGAAGCACTTGGATGCTATCTGAATAGTAGATATTACAGCCCAGAAGCATGGGTTTTATCTTAATACTATATTATTAAAAATATATAACTACATATTATGTGGCCATGGAAAAAAAGAGAAATTAGAGAAGTCGAACAACCACATAGAGAAGAGCCAACAGATGCATGTGCTATCGCTAATGAAGGTATCGGATTATTGCAGAAGTTGCTTAATCTTAAAGGATATGGTGCATTATCACAAAGCCCATTCTTTGCAGCAATCAACTTAATCAGTTCTTCAGTCGGTCAAATGCACTGGGAGGTCAAGACAAAGAATCAGGACGAAGACGTTCCACCATTATTCTATGCTGACAAGGTGTTCGATGATTGTCTTTTGACACAGTTTATGCTTGTCAAGAACTTAATTAAAGATGTGTTGCTTTATGGTAATGGTTTCGCATATATTCATCGTGATAATAGAGGTGTTCCTTTATCACTTGAATATCTCCCATTTGGAGAATGCAATATCGTCTATAATAAAGCAGGAAATACATTGTTCTATCAAGTCCCTAAGTTGACTAAATCATTAGTTGAGCCTATCAATATCATTCATGTCGTAATGCATTCAGCTAATGGTATAGAAGGAAAATCTATATTGTCATTTGCAACCAATACTGTTAAGTTGGCAGGTAATGCAGAAAAAGCAGCATCTGACTTCTTCGGTGGTGGTATGACTGTACATGGAATATTGTCAACTGAATCTCCACGTCTTACAAAAGACCAAAGAGAATCAATACGTACAGCATGGAATGAATCACAGATAGGACAAGGAACAGGTATAGCTGTTTTAGAATCAGGAATGAAATACCAACAAATCTCTTCAAACTCAAAAGATGCGCAGTTACTTGAATCTCGTCTTTTCAATATTCAAGAAGTTGCACGTTGGTTCAATATTTCTCCTGTACTTTTAGGTGATTTGTCAAAGACAAGTTACAATAACTTGGAGCAAGCACAATTACAGTTCGTTACTAATACATTAGCACCTTATGTATTGATGCTTGAACAAGAGATTAACCGTAAATTGATACTTCCAAAAGACAAAAACAAATATTATATTGATGTTGTAGAAGAAGACATCATCAAACAGGATAAACAATCTCAGGTTAACTATTTGTCTACATTAGTTGATAAAGGAATTATTACTCGTAATGAAGCACGTAAGCAATTAGGATATAGCCCAGTTGAAGGTGGTGATGAATTGATGATATCTTATTCAGATCCTAACCAAAACAAGATAAATCCTGACAATAAAGAGAAAAATACAGAAGGACAAGAAAATGAAGAAGAATAATCTTGAAATTAGAAATATTACTACTGAAATACGCAGTACAGAAGAAAATTCTCGTAAGATTTCTGGTTTAGCTATTCCTGCTGAGTCTCGTTCTGAATTGTTATATGGAGAATTTTATGAAACTATCTCCAAAGATGCATTAACAGAAGACTTAATCAATAGTCATGATGTCAAATTATATGTAAATCATGATGCAGGACAAGGTACATTCGCAAGATCTAAGTTCGGTAAGGGTTCTTTACATCTATTTGTCACTGATAGAGGTATTGAATTTGAAACTGAACTTCCAAATACTGCTTATGGAGATATGCTTTTAGAAGGAATCCGCAGAGGTGATTTTGATGCATTAAGTTTTGCTTTTGCACCAGAAGATGAAGAATGGAAAGACAATGGTGATGGTACTTATGACCGTACTATTCGCTCAATTGCATTCTTAGATGAAATCTCTATTCTTAGTTGTGCTCCTGCTTATGAAGCAACTGAAGTTAAGTTACGTTCATTAGAAAATTTCAAAGAAGAGAAACGAGCAGAGAAAGAAGAGCACGACAAAGCAATATTAGAATCTCTTGATGCTAAATTAGCTCAGATAGAAGCAATTAGACAAGAATTTGGTGTCTAAAAAATTACTATATTGTTATAAATAACATTGATTATAGTTTAAAATCATAAAAATATTTTTAATAATATATGAACTCAGTCGAAATAAAGACTCGTATCGGTGAAATTTCAGAACGTATGAAAGCAATCGTTGAACTTTGCAAGACAGAAGTTCGTGAAATGACTGAAGACGAAGACAAAGAATTCAAGGCATTAAGAGAAGAAATCGATGAAAAGAAAGAAGAACTTAAGGCCCTTGAAGAGAAATTAGCTCAGTATCAAAGAGAACTTCCTGAAGAAGAGGAAGAACCTGAAAAAGAAGAAAAAAATAACACAAGAAATAAGAAAATGAAAAACACATCTTTAGTTAAAGAAATACGTAACGCAATTAACGAAAACAAGAAATCATTCGTTATTAACGCTGAAAATCGTGTGATGACTGTACAAACACAAGGTACAGGTGAAAGTGCAGTACCTGGCGTACATGATGAAGTTATCGAAACTGAAATACAAGGTATCTTAGAACCACTTTATGCTAATTCAGTATTGAGTCAATTAGGTGCACGTTGGTATACAGGTCTTCCAAAAGGCGACATCCAAGTTCCTGTAATGGGTAAAGGACAAGTTGGTTGGGAAGGTGAAATTGACGAAGCTGGTGCAACTGGCAACACATTCACAACTGTTAAGCTTTCTCCAAAACGTCTTACTGCTTATGTAGATATCTCTAAGCAATTGATTGCACAAGACACAATCGGTGTTGAAGCTGCTATCCGTAGAGATATTGTAAATGCATTGAATGACAAACTTCAAGCAACTGTTCTTGGTGCTGCTGCAGGTGACGCAGAAAAGCCAGCTGGTATCTTCTATGGTGCAACAGAAACAAACGTTGATACATATGCACAACTTTGCACATTTGAAGCAGGTCTTGATGATGCAAACATCAACGGTCAAAAGAAATACTTAATGGGTAACACTGCAAAGGCTACATTCCGTTCAATGATTAAGGGTACTAATGCTACAGGCATGGTTCTTGAAGCTAATCAAATTGACGGTACTCCAATGATTAATACTTCTAGTGTTTCTACTAAGAAATTTG
>Ga0247608_10008284_pt1 | contig 10519 bp, 9 predicted proteins | sample 176DNAGHGlowgp2_FD_193490 | JGI IMG/M metagenome (GOLD analysis project Ga0247608, IMG submission 193490) | Sheep rumen microbial communities from Palmerston North, Manawatu-Wanganui, New Zealand - 1766 DNA GHGlow gp2 | ecosystem: Host-associated > Mammals > Digestive system > Stomach > Rumen ... | reverse complement strand
TGGTACTAATTGATCAGATAATCCTTGAATAAGTAATACAGGTACTTTTATTTTTGAAGGATTATCTTTAGATATATCAAGTAATTTTTGAAATTCTTTAAACTGAGAAAATGATACTTTTAAAAATCTAGAAAAAACTTCTTTAGCATGATATGTCTTTATAATATCTGGTCCATTCTTTATCATCTTCATAAATGAATTTTCTTCTTTTAATGAAAGAAATTCAAATGCTGGCGCAACTAAAACTACCTTCTTTACAATATCATTATTAATAGCAGCATGAGTAGCAAGTACTCCACCCATACTATGCCCTAAAACATATATCTTTTTATAACCTACACTTTTTAAATACTCAATCTTATCATCAACTGATTTAATCCAATCAGTATATTTTACATCAGATGATAAGTTAGTCATATGACCAGGTAATGTAAAATTATATACGTCAAATTCTAAATATTTTTGCATTTTAAAAAATAAAGGTTCTTGATCATAAGTACCACCAGCAAAACCATGTATAAATAGTACAGCTTTTCTATATATCACACTAACACCCTCTTCCAATTGTTTCAAACAATTGAACCTTAACTTCTATATCCTCTTTACTCTTTTCTAATATATCTTTATCAAGTTCTATTTTATCTTTTTCAAATATTAAAATAACAGTAGAACCACCAAATCTAAAGTATCCCTTTTCATCCCCACGTTTAAATTCATTTTTATCTAAATTACATATTTTTCCAACCATCATAGCACCTACTTCCATTTGAACTATTTGTCCAAAGTTTTCAGTATCTAAAACTGTTAATTCTCTACAATTTTCTTTAAATACTTTTACATACTTATGTGCTATTGGTCTTACAGTATGAAATTTACCTTTAATATACTTGGTGGATAATCTCTTACCATTATCTATATAATAGTAATGATGATAATCATCTACGCATAATCTAAATACTAACATATATCCACCAAGGTATTTATTAGCTAATTCTTTATCCTCAAGTAATTCTTCTAATGTATATGTACTACCCTTAATATTAAATAATTTATCTTCTGTTATTTCATATACACTTAATTTAGAATCACAAGGACTTACTAAATCCTTTTTATTATCTGATATTGGCCTTTTATTACTTTTTATTCTTCTTGTAAAAAATTCATCAAAAGAATTATATTTTGCTACTTCATATTCATCCATATTTATATTATTCTTTTTTATAAATCTTTTTATTTTTAATTTTGATAATTTAGAGTTCATATATAATTTACCCAAATTTGTAAACCATTTTAAAGTAAATACTTTAAGTATACCTCTACCTACCACATTACTATAAAGAATCTTTAAAAATAAAGATTCTTTTTCGTCATAAACTAATTTTGTTTTTCTATTATATACCACTATTTCATCACCCTAAGTAGTAATAAAATTGCAGCCATAACAACAGCTAATACAGAACATGTAACATACCAAGATGTAGTTTTAAATTTCTTAACTTTAAAATTATATACCATTAAGAATGCTATTACAAAGAAAGTAGCTAAATATACAGTACAAAATACTTTTACTTTTAATACATATCTTAATAAGTATATTACCGGAAATATAATTGCTGTAGATGTAACTGGTAAACCAGTGTAATAGTCAATAGCTTTTTCGCTTGCAGTATTAATATTAAAATAAGCAAGTCTACTAATTCCTGCAACAGTAAATAAAGTTAATACTGGAATTGCTACAAAAGGACAAACACCAACATCTAAATTTTTATATATACCATATAATATAATTATTGGAAACAATATAAAAGATACTATATCTGCTAATGAATCTATTTGTATTCCATAATTAACATCATTTTCTGTTCTATTTTTACACATACGTGCAACTTTACCATCAAACATATCACATATTCCTGCAACCATTAAACATATGATTGCACCTGTAACGTGTGGAGTATCACTACCAAAAACAAGATAAATACCTATCATTGTAGATAAAACTCCTAAATATGTTACTATAACTGATTTATCATATTTTCCTATAAACATTTTTATCACTCCAAAATACAATATAAGTATATCATAAATAATAAAAAAATAAAAGAATAGAGCAAAAAAATGTAAATACATTAAATATTTACATTTTAAAAGGTATTCCTAAATGGTCGTATGCTTTCTTAGTAACAATTCTACCTCTATTAGTTCTTTTTAGTAACCCTGTTTGTAATAAATATGGTTCATATACATCTTCAATAGTAGTTTGTTCTTCACCAATTGAAGACGCTACTGCCTCTATACCTACAGGTCCACCATCAAATTTTTCAATAATAGATTTAAGTAAATTATAGTCAGTATTATCCAAGCCTAAACTATCTACTTTAAGTCTATCAAGAGCTAACTTAGTAATATCTATATCAATATCACCATTACCCATTACAAGAGCAAAATCTCTAACACGTCTAAATAACCTATTACAAATACGTGGTGTACCACGGCTTCGTCTTGCAAGTTCTTGTGCAGCTTCTTCAGTAATATTAACACCCATAACCCTACTGGTTCTAAGTGCTATCTTAGTAAGTTCTTCTTCAGTATAATAATTTAACTTATTAATAATACCAAATCTATCTCTAAGTGGACCAGTTAAGTCTCCTGCACGTGTAGTAGCACCAACTAATGTAAATGGAGGTAAATCTATATGTATACTCCTACTATTAGAATCACTACCTACTATTATTTCAAGTGTAAAATCTTCCATAGCAGAATAAAGTATTTCCTCTATAAATCTAGGAATACGATGTATTTCATCAATAAATAATACATCACCTTCTTCAAGACTAGAAAGTACTGCAGCTAAATCACCACTCTTTTCAATAGCAGGACCACTGGTAGTTTTAATATTAGAACCTAATTCATTTGCAATTATATAAGAAAGTGTAGTTTTACCTAATCCAGGAGGGCCATAAAGTAATACATGATCTAATGGTTCATTTCTCATTTTAGCTGCTTTTATAAATATATTTAAATTTTCTTTTACTTCAGTTTGACCTATATATTCATCTATACTCTCAGGTCTAATAGTTTTTTCAAAACTATCATCTGACATTTTTTCTCCACTAATTATTCTATCATTCATAGTATATCACTCCTATTTTAATAGTAATTTTAAAGCCTCTTTAACTTGTTCTTCAATAGTCATATTAACATCAATTTGATTTAATATTTTCTTAATATCTGCTTGTTTATAACCTAAACCTTTTAATACTTCAATTAACTCATTAAAACTTCTTTCATCAACAAGTTGATTAGAACGAGATATTTTACCTCTTAAATCTAGTATTATTTGTCTAGCAACTTTATCACCTATTTTAGGAAATTTCTTTAAATAGAATACATTTTCACCTTCAATAGCATTCCATAATGTATCAACTCCACCACTAGCTAAAAGCGGTAAAGCCATTTTACATCCTAATCCTTTAACTTCTATTAAGCGTAAAAACATATCTTTCTCTTCCATATTTTTAAAACCATATAAAGAGATTTCATCTTCTCTAACATGTTGATATACATATACTGTATACTCTTCTCCTATATTATATGAATAAGGATTACCTACATATATTAAATAACCTATACCATTATTATCTAAAGCAATATGGTTACTTTCAACCATAGTTACTTTACCTTTTATATATTCATACATTTATATCACCTGAATTAATTATATCACACAAACAAATGTTTTGTATATAAAATATAAAAAAATGTCAATTTTTAAATAATTGACATTATTTTTTAAAGAAAATCATTAACGTTAATACAAAGAAATATATCATAAGTAAAACAAATGACCAAGCTAATATAGAATATACAACTCCATTAGTATACTTATCAGCTACTGCAAGTATACTATTAGGCCATGGAGCAAAAAAATCTGATATAGCTTTTACTTTAATATTATGTGCTATAAAATTTACTATTCTTAAAAATAAATCTAATGCTGCTATACCATATGCTGCTGTTGAAAACTTTCTTCTATAACATGACCAACAAATGATAATAATAACAATAATTAAAACAATAAAAGCATCCATACTATCCCTACCTTCTAATATAAATATACCATAAAAAAGAAAAAATAAATAGATTACATATTATATACATTTTTTATGATGTATGTTATAATCTATATGATAGGAGGATATGTATATGGAAAATAATGAAGAGGTAAAAGTAACACCAACTAAAAAGAAAGGAAACGGATTATTTACTTTATTTGCTTGTTTAATGACAGCATTCATTGTTGTATTAGCAATGCAAATTGGTGAAAGAATTGGTAAACGTATAGCTGATGAAGATAGAAATCCAATTGTAAAAGAAGATAAAAAAGAAGAAACTAAACCTGAAGAAACTAAACCAGAGGAAACTAAACCTGAAGAAACTGCAACAATAACTTATACAAATGCTAAAGTAGTTGGTAATTACGAATATGATACAAAAGATGCAACTATGTCTTTAGAACTTCGTGAAAATGGACTTTATATTAAATCAACAAATATTAAAGCTCCAGGATGTGGTCCAAGTACTGTTGGTAACTATTATATTGAAGGAGATACAATTGTACTTAATAGTATTACTACATTTGGATGTGATGCTCAAGGAGAATTATCAGTTGGTAAAACAGTTGGTAAATTAAATGGTACTACAATAACTTTTGACAAAGATGTATATACATTTAAAAATAAAAATTTAGTTCATGGTGAAACTGATAAAGAATTCGTTAATAGTTATATCTATGAAACTATTGGTCAAGGATTTGCATATAAAAACAATAATTAAAAAAAGTATTAGTTAAACTAATACTTTTTTTATTTTATATATAATTTATTATCTTTAACATCTATTACTACTTCACTATTAAATTTAATTTCATCATTAATAATAGCTTTAGCAAGTAATGTTTCTAAGTTACGTGATACATATCTCTTAATTGGTCTTGCACCAAAATCAGAATCATAAGACTCATTAATTATAAAGTCTTTAGCTTCATCAGTAACAGTTATTTTAATTTTCTTATCATCTAATCTATGTTCTATTTCTTTAATAATATTACCAAGAATTTTATATACTACCTCTTTAGTTAAAGATTTAAATATAATTATTTCATCTATACGATTTATAAATTCAGGTCTAAAGTTAGATTTTAATTCTCTCATTACTTTTTCATTAGAATCTTCATAACCTTCAAGGATATATTCACTACCTAAGTTAGATGTCATAATAATAATTGTATTTTTAAAATCTACTGTTCTACCTTGAGAATCAGTAATACGTCCATCATCTAATATTTGAAGTAATATATTAAATACATCTTTATGCGCTTTTTCTATTTCATCAAATAATACTATACTATATGGATTTCTTCTTACTGCTTCAGTTAATTGTCCACCTTCATCATAACCAACATATCCTGGAGGCGCACCAACTAATCTTGATACACTATGAGCTTCCATATACTCACTCATATCAATACGAACCATATGTCTTTCATCATCAAATAACTCATAAGCTAGTGTTCTAGCTACTTCAGTTTTACCTACTCCAGTAGGTCCTAAGAATATAAATGAACCAATAGGTCTATTAGGATTCTTAATACCTGCCCTAGCTCTTATAATAGCTTCACTAACAAGTTTTAAAGCTTCCTCTTGACCTTTAACTCTCTTAGCTAAATTAGCTTCAAGATTCAATAATTTTTCTTTTTCTCCACTAACTAACTTAGTAACTGGTATATTAGTCCATTTAGATATAATAGCTGCTATATCATCTTCAGTAACTTCATCAGATAATATTTTATTTTTATCCATATTTTGTAATTCTTGTAGTTCTTTTTGTAAATTTGGTATAACACCATGTCTTAATCTAGCAGCAGTTTCTAAATCATATTTATTCTCTGCTTGTTCAAGTTCAAATGTTTTCTTTTCTATTTCTTCTTTTTTACTATTTATTTTAGATAAAATATCTTTTTCTTCATTCCATTTATCTTTTAATTCTTTTTCTTTTTTCTTTAAAAGAATTAAACTCTCATTAATTTCATCAACACGTTTTTTACTTAATTCATCTTTTTCTTTCTTTAATGCTTGATATTCTATTTCAAGACTCATTATTTTACGTGTTAATGTGTCTATTTCAGTTGGAACTGAATCCATTTGTACTTTTATAGTAGCACATGCTTCATCTACTAAGTCTATTGCTTTATCAGGTAAGAATCTATCTGTTATATATCTATCTGATAATGTTGCAGCAGCTACTAATGCACTATCTTTTATATTTACACTATGAAATACTTCAAATCTAGATTTTAATCCACGAAGTATAGTAATAGTATCTTCTACATTAGGTTCTGATACTTTTACTTTTTGAAATCTACGTTCAAGTGCACCATCCTTCTCAATATATTTTCTATATTCATTTAATGTTGTTGCACCTATTACGTGGATTTCTCCACGTGCAAGCATAGGCTTTAACATATTACCTGCATCCATAGCACCTTCAGCACCAGCACCTACTATCATGTGTATTTCATCTATAAACATGATAATTTCTCCATCAGATTTTTGGACTTCTTTAAGTACAGCTTTTAATCTATCTTCAAATTCGCCCCTATATTTAGCACCAGCTATTAATGCTCCTAAATCAAGTTCCCAAATAGTTTTATTTTTTAAACTATCAGGTACATCTCCACGCACTATACGTTGTGCTAAACCTTCAACAATAGCAGTTTTACCTACACCTGGTTCACCTATTAATACAGGATTATTTTTACTTTTACGGGATAATATTCTAGTAATATTTCTTACTTCATCATCCCTACCAATTACTGGATCAGTCTTACCATCTTTTACAGCTTGTACAATATCTCTACCATATTTTTCAAGTACATTCTCTAAATTTTCTTCATAAGGATTTTGCATATTCATATCCATCCCCTCCTTTTTCTAGATATAATTATACTCATATTTTAGCACTTGTCAAGTAAGAGTGCTAAAATATATAAAAATAAAAAAGTACAATGTACTTTCCTACTTTAATATATATTGATTATTATCATTTAATTCATCTTGTTCTACAGGATATTTAGCAAATAATAATTCTTTACTTGCTGTTTCATTTAAATTAACAATTTTAAAATTATACCCCTCGTACATTTCATTGTTTAATTTTGATAATTCAAATTCAACAACATCTTTTATACTAAATACTGGAGTATTTAATTTCTTAGTATAATATTCATATACAAATTGACCTATTATTTTATTTATACAAGTAATAATTCTATTTGATTCATCAAAATATTCTTTTGAATTACATCCTGTTTGTCTATTTAATTCATTTAAAATTAATACTTCATATTCATCTAATAATTTTTCTAAAGGAACTAGTCTTTCATCATTAGATAATACCTCTGTATATCTTAAATAATATTTAACACGTGCTCTTACTATATCCATATTAGTAGATTCGTAGATATATCTTAAACTTTTTATATCAGAATTAATACATTCAATTGGTATAAATAAACCAGTTATTTTTTCAGGATCAATTCTTTGATATACATATTTTTCATCTATATAATTTGATTTATTCCATGGTAAACCATATTCTAATGCTTTATCCTTATTTAATTCAGGCAATGTAAATAATATATCAGAACATACAAAAGTAATGCCATGATGTGTAAAATTACCTGCAGCATATGATTTTTGATCAGGTGTAAAACCACTACTATCACATTCAAATGAATATCCACAATCAGCAATAAGTTCAGCTAATTTTCTATTATTCTCTTCCTCTTGTTCTACTTGCATTGCATACTGAGGATATAATGATACATCCACTACTGAAATCCATCTATCAAAATTACCACCAGGAAAATTTCTGGGAACCTCAATACTTCTTGCTTTTAATTCATCTTGAGATAAAATTCCATTCTTTAAAATACTTCTAATTTTAAAGAAATCAAATCCTATAGAATGAAATCCGTCACCTTTTATAAATTTATTTAGATTAGGGCATCTATAATTACTCTTTATTCTAGAATAATATACTTTATTTAATTCATCAGCAAATACAATTAATGCTTTTGAATATGGAGTTCTTAAATAATCTACATTTAATGAAGCTCTTTGCCATTCACCAAATCTTTTTCTATCTAATGCATCTGCATCCTTCAATATATTGCATAATAAAATAAGTTTATTATCTGCATATTGTATTAAACTTTCAGGATGTTGCCAATCTTCATCATGTTCATATAAAATATCCGCTACTAAATCTTTAACATTTAAATTATTTAATTCTCTATGTTCAGAATGATTTGCCATTAAACACTCTGTTATATACATTCTCTCTTTATGTTCTAAAAAGAACTCATTATTACTAAATAAAATATTAAATATTTTGGCAGCATTTAAACCATGAACAAAGTCTTCACTATTATCAACTCTTCCAATATCATGATAAAATGCAGCATAATATAGTATTTTAGCAAATTCAGGAGTAATTATATCTTCATCTCTACCTTCTTCTGCTGAACAAATATTATGCATTTTAACCATTAAATAGCAGTATAAAAATACCTTTTCCACATGGTATATACCATGTAGAAGTTTAGAAGGACCATCCCCTAATTGGCATAGCCCTATTGTTTTTAAAGTACTTCTAGAATCCTTATACAAATTAGCATTAAACATTGTTGTTAACATTTCCATTATTTCTTGGAATTCTTCCCTAGATAAAAATTTACTATATTTTTTTAATTCTATATAGTTTGAAAAATCAAAGTTTTTTGTTTCTATTATTTCCTGTAGCATAAATTTCCTCTTGTCTATTTCTATTATATAATATATGTCTTGTCATTTTTTATTGGATTTAATGATTCTTCATAAGCATCAAATGTAACAAAATTACACATAAAATCGTAATCTGCTAAAAAGAATAAACGTGAAAAATCTCCCATATCTTTACATGAAAATTTACTTAAAATTTCCTTTTTCTTTTCTTTTTCTTTATATGATTCAAATAATGAAGCATCTATATATTTATATTCATCATTTATTTTAACTCTAACAACTGAATGATTACTTCCTACATTTTCAGATCTATTATCATGACAATGTACATTATGTGCATGTATACCTAACATTTCAAGCATAAATACCATTAGGTTAACTCTTCCTTCACAGTTAGCTTCTTTAAATCTATAAGCATAATAACTACTATGAAAACTATTAAATAATTTTCTAACCTTATCTGGTATATCATCAAATTGTTCTTTATCAACTAAATATTGTATATTTCTGTCAACTATTAATTCTTTATTAAATTTTGTATTATTTATTATATAATTATAAACTAACTCTATTTTTTCATAATCACTTTTTTTATAAGCTCCTACTTTATTAAAATATACATCAAGTTTACTATATAAATCATATAAATCAACTAAAGCTAAACATACACAATTTAAAAATCCACTCTTCTCAGCAAATCTAACAAATGATTTACCAGCTATTTGATTATCCGCTAAATGTTTTGCTATTCCCCTACTATTTTTAATAATACTTAAATACATACTTATATCCAAAGTATTTTCAACACAATATCTTGTATTAGTAGAATACTTATCAAAGTCAAAATCTTGTGGATAAGTTATTCCATTTTCTTCATTAGACATTCCATATTTTGTGATATTATTTCCATACATAGTTACTTCATTTAAATTTTTTAAATCATCTAAACCAATTAGTTCATTTAAATTAGGATTATTAATTAATATTAATTTTTTTAAATTAGATAATTTAGATATATCCAATGATTTAACATATAAATCATTAGCAATAACTAGTTCTTCTAAGCTGGTTAAACCAGCTATTACAGAGAAATCTTGAATATGATTTATAACATAACTTTCTCTATAATCAATAGATGGAGCTAATTTATTATAATCAGCACTTTTAATATGAAGTTTTTTTAGATTAGGAAGATTAATTAATTCTGAAATGTCGTAACAATTAGTTATACATAATTCAGTAATTGCTTGTAATTCATATTCACAAAAGTTTGTAAAACTTTTATCGAAAGATTTTATATCACTTCTTCTCATGCCTTTACTTATTAACTCCTTGTTAATTATCACAGATAAATCAATACTTAATGCTACTGTTTTTAGCTCTGACATAACACCATCCCCTTAAGATATTTCACATATTATATATTAACTAAACAAAAAAGTCAAAATTTATTTTACCCAAAAAAAATAGTCAAATTGACTATTTTAAAGCATCTATTAATTCTGCTTTTTTCATTGAAGTATAACCTTCAATACCTTTTTCTTTAGCTAAGTCTTTTAATTCAGCAACTGTTAATTTAGTTAAATCAGTAGCTTCTTCTTTTTTAGCAGCTTTCTTAGTTTCTTTTACTTCAGCTTTTTTTGCAGGATTTTTTAAAGCTTCTTTAGCATATT
>Ga0247608_10008283_pt1 | contig 10520 bp, 9 predicted proteins | sample 176DNAGHGlowgp2_FD_193490 | JGI IMG/M metagenome (GOLD analysis project Ga0247608, IMG submission 193490) | Sheep rumen microbial communities from Palmerston North, Manawatu-Wanganui, New Zealand - 1766 DNA GHGlow gp2 | ecosystem: Host-associated > Mammals > Digestive system > Stomach > Rumen ... | reverse complement strand
AACTGTGGTACTCAACTGTGATGGTTGAAATGCTGATAGAAACCTCAGCGAAGCAGCTGGTCTATTGGCTTCTGTATGCTTTTTGATTAATCGGATTATCTCATAGCACTGTTCAATGCAAAACGTATCAGGGTTGTCTACAATGATACCTAATGGTGCTATAAGTTCGTCCCAATGTTCTTGAATAATCTCTCTCTCGTTAAGATAGAAATTGCCTTGTCTCAAAGAGGAAATACAATTAACAGAACGAAACAACTGGTCTCGAACATCAGATTTCCATTCATTGACATGGGTTCTTTCTTTTGCATAAGCAATGAACTTGGGGACATAACGCCTATAATTCTTTCCCCAATTATCATCTACGCTTATCTTAGGTAGAATATCTTGTAGTTTCATAAGTGGTTTCTCTTTTGATTATAAAAACATTGCTATTTGAGTTAAAGCATCTTCTGCACTGCAATGATATTCTCGCAAACTGTTCATCGCTATCTGTAGTCCAAAGAGTTGCTTCTTACATTTCTCACGAGTATCTTTGCACATTTTCATAATATCATCCATCGGCAACATAAAACCAGACAATGCTAGTTGTGCAAAAGCTCTTCCTGTTATCGCATCATCGCTTTCTTCTGAACTTATGCCAAGGAGTATATTCCCCATCAGGCTAACGCTTTGAGGATCTTTATTGTCAAATCCAATGGCAGTCAATGCGCTTTTGGATATTTCGTCTAGAACAACGTCGTATTCGTCATTATCCTCGTCATCCTCTTCGTCATCATCCATGAGCGACCTGACAAGCTCATCATCTTCATCACCATCGTCAGTATAATCCAAGCCTAACTGCTCTCGTATGGTATTGATTAAAGCATCAGCCTGGATGAATTGATTTCCAATTTGATCCAAGAGCTTTTCTGATGCTTCATCAGGATCTCCCTCGTCATATCTTCGACCACTTAATTCATCGAATTCTTCATCCAACTTAGGTATTATCTCATTCTCGAAGTCATCTAACCGTTTCCTAACGACATCAATGTTAGGTTCACTTAGATTCTGGATTTCTTCTAATTGCCCGATAATAGAGTTTAACTTATTCACTAGTTCCATAATCCTATGTATTTAATTCATGATTGTTATTTATTTCTCAAATAATCAAAGATGATGATAATATTGCGTTAACAAGTTCATAACTATAGTATCTCCCTTGCAATCCAGGCACAAGCTTCTGCATCGGCTAGTGCATGGTGGTGGTTTTCTAGTTTATAACCACATGCTGCGGCCACAGTATGAAGCTGGTGATTCTCCAAGTCTGGGAAACAACGACGTGACGCACACAGTGTATCGTAGAAATCATAGTCAGGATAGTCCATCTGATAAACACGGAATACAGCCTTCAGACAGCCTTCGTCAAATGGCTTATTATGGGCTACAAGAGGCAAGCCCTGAATCAGCGGCTCAATCTGTGCCCATACTTTGGGGAATACAGGAGCTTCCTCAGTGTCTTCCCGGCACAGTCCATGTACCTGTGAACACCAATAGTTGTAATAGTTCGGCTCCGGCTGGATGAGTGAATAGAAAGAATCCACTATCTCGCCGTCCCTGACAATGACGATGCCGACGCTGCAAACGCTTGACCTTTCATTATTTGCCGTTTCAAAGTCTATAGCTGCAAAATCCTTCATTGTGTGCCCGTTCTGATTTACCTATCAGGTTTTTAGCCATTACGTGATATTTTTCTGCAAAGGTAATGAAAACTTGTGTAATATTGAGGCACAGGTTAAAAAAATATTTGAGGAAAAGACTGCATGTTGCAGTTTTTTTGTATTTTTGCAGGCAAAAGATGTGAATAAACTACCTAATCGAAATAAAAGCAAAATGAAGATCGGGTTATTCATCCCCTGCTATGTCGATGCGCTCTACCCTGAGGTGGGCGTAGCGACATTGCGCCTACTGCGCTCGCTGGGCCTCGACGTAGACTATCCTGAGCGGCAGACCTGCTGCGGACAGCCCATGGGCAACGCAGGCTTCGAGCGAATGGCCGTGCCGTTGGTAAAGAAATACGACGAGCTGTTCTCCGGCTATGACTATGTGGTGGCCCCCTCGGCCAGTTGTGCTGCCTACGTGCGAGTGTTCCACCCCCATCTGATGAAGGAGAAGACTTGTGTGGCAGCAGGCAAGACCGTTGACCTGGTAGAGTTCCTGCATGATGTGCTGAAGGTGAAGAGCCTGCCTGCCCGCTTCCCACACAAGGTGAGCGTACACAACTCGTGCCATGGCGTGCGCGAGCTGGGCCTTTCGTCACCGTCAGAACGTAACATCGCCCCCTTCAACAAAATCATCGACCTGTTGAAACTTGTCGATGGCATCGAGATAGCTGAGCCGGAGCGTCCCGACGAGTGCTGCGGCTTTGGCGGCATGTTCTCCGTTGAGGAGCAAGCCGTCTCGCGGCGCATGGGCATCGACAAGGTGAAGCGCCATATAGCCACTGGTGCCGAATATGTCACCGGTGCCGACTCATCGTGCCTGATGCACATGCAGGGCGTGGCCGAGAAGGAGCACCTGCCCATCCGTTTCATTCATATCGCACAGATTTTAAGTTCAGGAATTGAATCATGAGTACCCTACATTCCAAGGCGGCTAAAGCCTACCTGCAGGACGACCAGGTGGTGACGCGCCACGACCAGACTTTCTTCGGCGTGCGTCAGAAGCGTGACCGCATGGCGCAGGCATTGCCCGAGTGGGAATCGCTGCGCGAGGCTGCCAGCCAGATTAAGAAGCACACCGAGACGCATCTTGCTGACTACCTGGAGCAGTTTGAGCAGAACGCTGTGCGTAATGGCGTGCATGTGCATTGGGCTACTGATGCCGATGAGTACAACCGCATCGTGCTTGACATCCTGACGCAGCACCAGGTGGGGAAGGTGGTGAAGAGCAAGAGCATGCTCACGGAGGAATGTCACCTGAACGAGCACCTGCTGCAGCATGGCATCGACGTGGTGGAGACCGACCTCGGCGAGCGCATCCTTCAGATGATGCAACTGGCGCCAAGCCACATCGTCATGCCGGCGCTGCATGTGCATCGTGAACAGATAGGCGACTGCTTTCGTGAGAAAATTAGCAATTTCGATGAGATTGCCCGCAGCTATGACAAGCCGCATGACGACCCTAACGATCCTGCTTTTCTCACCTATGTGGCCCGCATGCACCTGCGTCAGCAGTTTGCCGAGGCCGGTGCAGGCATGACGGGTGCCAACTTCGGCATCGCTGCCACTGGCGATGTCGTGGTGTGCACCAACGAGGGCAATGCTGACATGTCGACTTCCATTCCTAAGCTCCACATCGTGTCGATGGGCATTGAGAAACTCATCCCCGACTACAGGGCCATGGGTGTGTTCCAGCGCCTGCTGGCACGCTGCGGCACCGGGCAGGAAACCACTGTCTACACCAGCCATTTCCGTGGGCCTCGGCCTGGCGGCGAGATGCACATAGTGCTCGTTGACAATGGGCGTAGCACCATCCTTGGCAATGCCGAACACTGGCAGACGCTGAAGTGCATGCGCTGTGGTGCCTGCATGAACACGTGTCCCGTCTATCGTCGCTCGGCTGGCTACAGCTATACCTATTTCATTCCCGGTCCCATCGGCATCAACCTGGGCATGCTGCGCGATGCTGACCGATACTTTGACAACGTGTCGGCTTGTTCGCTGTGTTGTTCATGCGACAATGTCTGCCCCGTCATGGTCGACCTTTCCACGCAGATTTACCGCTGGCGACAGCAGTTAGAGTCACTGGGTCATGCGCCGGCCATGAAGAAGATGATGTCAGGCGGCATGTCGTTCCTTTTCAACCATCCGGCCATATACAAGGCAACGCTGCGCCTGTCGCCGGTGGTGAACTGGATGCCCGGCGCATTGCTTAACCTGAAGCTCAATCCCTGGGCATACGGTCATCAGATGATGACATTCCCCAAGAAGTCATTCCACCGTTTGTGGAGCACTGAGTTAAAGGACGAGAAGAATAAACATGAAATTGCAATAAAGCCATGAGCGCAAGAGAACAGATACTGAACACCCTGCGTGCCAACACGCGCGAGACGTATGACATGCCAGACTTGGATGCGCTGGAATCCATCACCTTTCCCGACCCCGTGGCCGAGTTCATCCATAAGACCACAACCACTGCGGGTGCCAGCCTGATAGAGCTGAACGCCGGTGATGACTTGAACGTTGTCATCCGTCAGGCTTATCCTGATGCCAAGGTCGTGGCCAGCAACGTGGCTGGTGTCCAAGCTGACATCAATCCTGACATCGTTGAAGATGTGCGTGAGCTGATGAAGGTCGACGTGGGCGTGGTGGAAGGCGCCATTGGCGTGGCTGAGAACGCCTGTATCTGGATTCCGCAGATGACGAAGGAGAAGGCAGTGTGCTTCGCATCGCAGCAGATAGTCATCTTGCTCAGCCGCGATGCCATTGTCAGCAACATGCACGAGGCATACGCACGTATTGCCGCTTCAGAAGTATATTTCCAGAAGTATCCCTTTGGCACCTTCATCAGCGGCCCCAGCAAGACTGCCGACATTGAGTCGGCGCTGGTTTATGGCGCGCAGGCTGCTCGCGGCGTGACGGTGGTCTTGAGAGGTGAGTGGTGAGAGGTGAGTGGTGAGTGGTGAGAGGTGAGTGGTGAGAAATGTGAGCTATTATTTCTCTAACAGGTCGGGTCTTAGGCGGCGTGTGCGCTCCATGGCCTGCTCCAGCTCCCAGTTGCGGATTTTTGCCTCGTTGCCACTGAGCAGGATGTCAGGCACCTTCCAACCTTTATAGTCGGCCGGCCGTGTGTAGATGGGCGCTGCCAGGAGGTCGTCCTGGAAACAGTCGCTCAAGGCGCTTTGCTCGTCGCCGATGACGCCGGGCACCACGCGGACGATGGCATCGGCCATGACGGCAGCTGCCAGCTCGCCCCCGGTGAGCACGTAGTCGCCAATGCTAATCTCGCGTGTGATGAGATGGTCACGTATGCGCTGGTCGATGCCCTTGTAGTGGCCGCACAGAATGATAATGTTGTTCAGCAGCGACAGCTCGTTGGCCACGTGCTGGTTGAACTGCTCGCCGTCGGGCGAGGTGAAGATGACCTCGTCATAGTCGCGTTCTGCCTTCAGTGCTGTGATGCAGCGGTCAATAGGCTCGCATTGCATCACCATGCCGGCGCTACCTCCGTATGGATAATCATCTACGCGACGCCACTTGTCCAAAGTGTAGTCGCGTAGCTGATGTAGGTGTATCTCGGCCAGTCCTTTTTTCTCGGCACGTGCCAGGATGCTTTCGTGTACGAAGCCCTCAATCATTTCGGGCAGTACGGTAATAATGTCAATTCTCAATGGTCAATTCCTCAAGTTTCGAATGTTTCACCTTCTCTTTGCTGAGTGGTGACTCAATTCATCCCAGGTATTTCATCAGAATCTTGGCGTTGCCCGACTCGCGCAGCTTGGTGATGCTCTTCTCACGAATCTGGCGTACGCGCTCGCGGGTGAGACCCAGCTGGTCGCCAATCTCCTCCAGTCCTTTCTCGTGGCATCCAATGCCGAAGCACTCGCGGATGATGGTAATCTCACGCTCCTTCAGCACGCGGTTGAGCACTGCGTTCAGCTCCTGCGCCATTGACTCGTGGTCCACATGGCGGTCGGTGCGTGTGTCATCGCCCGAGGCCATCACGTCAAGCATGCAGTTGTCCTCGCCGTCCTGGAACGGTGCGTCGATGCTCACATGGTGTCCGTCAGCCATCATCGACTGTCCAATCTTCTCCTCGTCCATGTCGGTGACTTCAGCCAGCTCGCTGACCGAGGGGTGTCGCTGGTTCTCCTGTTCAAACTTGTTGATTTCGTGGCTCAGCTTGTTCAGTGATCCCACCTGGTTCAGCGGCAGTCTTACGATGCGGCTCTGCTCGGCAATGGCCTGCAGTATGCTCTGTCTGATCCACCACACGGCGTATGAGATGAACTTAAAGCCGCGTGTCTCGTCAAACTTCTGTGCAGCCTTGATAAGTCCAATGTTTCCTTCGTCAATGAGGTCAGTCAGTGTCAGCCCCTGGTGCTGGTACTGCTTGGCTACTGAGACGACGAAACGCAGGTTGGCCGTCACCAGCTTGTCCTTGGCACGTTCCCCTTCGGGACCACCCTTGCGAATTTTCTGTGCCAGCTCAATCTCCTCATCAATGCTGATGAGTGGTGCACGGCCAATTTCCACAAGGTATTTGTCAAGGGCTTCACTTGAGCGGTTGGTGATACTCTTCTGAATCTTTAGCTGTCTCATTCTTACTTCTCCTTTTTACTTAACGTCCTGAATTATAAGCTTATACGTGAATCTTTGCTTTAAAGCGCTGCAAAGTTAGTGAAAATTACGGTAAATGCATAATTTTTTGTGTTAAAAAAACGAAATGCGATGTCGTTTTTTTTCTTGGGCGTGCTGTTGACCTGCCGGGCTGGAAGCCCGGGCAATGGACGAAAGCGGTGTCGGCGGGATGTGGCTTTATTCTATGTTGAAGGTGCATTTGTACAGATTGTCGTCGCTGCTGCTGTTGCCGACCATCAGCTCATATTGCCCAGGCAGCACCCGCATGGTGTTTGAGCCGCTGTCCCATGTCTCTAACTGTGGTGCCGTCAGTGCTATGCTGAGCGTCTGGCTCTGTCCGGGCTTCAGTGTCACGCGCTGGAAGGCACGCAGTGTCTTCTTGGGTCCGGCTGCATCGTCGGTGTGGCGTATGTAGACCTGCACGGTCTCCGTGCCCTCTCGCTTGCCGGTGTTGGTCACCCTGCACGTTACGTTGTACATGGGCTGCTTCGGATTGCTGACCGAGCCGCTGCCATGCGTCACGTCCACATTGTCAATGGTGAACGAGGTGTAGCTCAGCCCATGACCGAAGGCGAACAGTGGCTCACCCTCCATATATCTATAGGTACGCCCGCGCATGCGATAGTCGAGGAAGTCGGGCAGTTGTGAGTCGTCCTTGTAGAATGTCACCGGCAGCTTTCCGCTGGGGTTGACCTTTCCGGTCAGCACCTCTGCCAGTGCCTGTCCCCCCTGCTCGCCGCCATACCATGCCTGCAGGATGGCGTCGCAGGTCTGTGTCTCGGGCGTCAGTGCGATGGCGCCTCCCGAGCAGTTGACGAAGATGACCTTCTTGCCCGTCTCGTGCAGCAGGCGCAGCATGTCGCGCTGAGCTTGGGGCAGCTCGATGGTGGTTCGGTCGCCCCCCTTGAAGCCGGGGTCGCTGACCTTCATCTCCTCGCCCTCTACGCGGGGTGAGATGCCGCCCACGAAGACGATGGTCTTGGCCGTCCCTATCTGTGCCAGCAGTTCCTCCTTGGTGGGGACGTAGCTGCGGCGCACGTCAAACTGTATGATGGCCATGTCGGTCTTCTGCACATACTCTATGACGATGTGGTATTGCTTTCCTTCCTTCACCTTGAAGTCGCGAGCCGTCTCGTAGATGCGGTCGCGGCTGCGCCAGTTGTTCACCACGGTGTCGCCGTCGACGATGACGCGCACCATGTCGTCAGCGCCGATGCAAATCTTCAGCTCCTCATCGGCCTTGGCAGTGAAGGTGCCAGTGTAGCGGGCCGCGAAGTGCTCCAGCTCCACGCCTGGTGCAAAGACGGTGGCACCGCCGTTGCTCAGTTTCACTGGCTCAGCATAGGTGACGGTGGCCACGGGCTCGCCCTTCATCTCTTCATTGTTCCAGTAGGTAGCCGTCATGCCCTTGCGTCCGTCTGCTGAGCTGATGTTGTCATAGCGGCTCTCGCTGACCATGCTGTTGGTCAGTCCGCAGCCCGGAACACACTTCACAACCTGTCCCAGCAGGTTGCGCAATCCCTGCAGGATGGTGACCGTCCGTGTGGGGTAGCCTGAGTAGTTGCCCCATTGCATCACCGAGTCGTTGGCGTTGGGGCCCATGACCACCACCTGTCTGGCCGATGCCTTCAGTGGCAGCACGCCGTTGTTCTGCAGCAGTACGATGCTCTCACGTGCCATCTGCAGTGCCAGTTGCTTGTGCTCCTTCGAGGCCACGACACTCTCAGAAATCTTTGTCCAGGGCACCATGTCGTCAGGGTCCATGTCGCCCAGTCGGAAGCGGGCGATGAGCAGCCGGCGTAGGCTGGTGTCTATCTCCTCCTCGCTAATCCATCCTTCCTTCACTGCCAATGGCAGACGCTTGTACAGGCTTCCGCACTCTACGTCGGTGCCGGCCCTGACGGCGATGGCAGCCGCCTGTTGGTCGCTCTCTACCACATGGTGGAAGCCGGGCAGGAAGTCGCGGATGGCACCGCAGTCGCTGGTGATGAGTCCCTTGAATCCCCATTCGTCACGCAGTATCTGTTGCTCATAGCGTGTCTGTGCGCAGCAGGGCTCGCCGTCCATACGCTGGTAGGCACACATAATCTCCTCCACGCCAGCCTCCTGTACCAGTGTCTTGAAGGCAGGCAGGTAGGTCTCCCACAGGTCGCGCTCGGGCAGGTCCTCGATGTTGAAGGTGTGGCGGTTCCACTCCGGTCCGCTGTGCACGGCATAGTGCTTGGCACAGGCCAGCAGCTTGCGGTACTTCGCATCGTCGGGCCCCTGCAGCCCACGCACCACGGCAGTGCCCATGCGTGCGGTCAGGTAGGGGTCCTCGCCGTAGGTCTCCTGTCCGCGTCCCCATCGTGGGTCACGATAGATGTTGATGTTCGGCGTCCAGAACGACAGGCTCTGGTAGCGTTTGATGTTGCCTGAGCGCTTGGCCTGCTGTGCCTTCACACGTGCCTCATCGCTGACAGCGTCGAACACGCGCTGCAGCAATGCATCGTCCCATGATGCGGCCATGCCCATGGTGATGGGGAACACGGTGGCGAAGCCATTGCGGCCCACGCCGTGCAGTGCCTCGTTCCACCACTCGAACTGCGGAATGTCCAGTCGCTCGATGGCAGGCGAGCCGTTCATCATCAGCTTGGCTTTCTCTTCAATGGTCAGACGCTTCAGCAGGTCGTCGGCACGCTGCTCAGCACTCAGCGACGTGTCCTGGTAAGGTAGCTGCTGGGCGGAGGCGCTGAAGAGAAGGAAGTGAGAAAAAGAGAAAATGAGAAGTACAAGACGTCCTATTCTCCAATTGTTCTCCTTGCTTGGTTCATTCACGTGTGGATTGTTAACGATAGTTTTCATCATCTCTTGACTTCTCATTTTCTCAATGATTCATTTTTCATTATCTTATTTCACGACGAACTTACGTCCCTCGCACACATAAATGCCAGCGGGCAGTCCCTCGGTGTTGACGGCATTGGCACGCACCAGCCTGCCGCGCGTGTCGTAGATGTTGCACGGTGTCTGTTCGCTGATGATGGCGTGTATGCCTGAGTCGACGGCCTTGACGAAGAGCAGTCCCTCGCTGATGCGGCTGTCATCCCAGAGGATGTCGTCAGTGCTGACCACCGTGGGCTTGCCAGCGAAGCTGCCAGCGGTGAACACCCTGATGCTGTCGCCCACCTGCAGCGATTTGCCAGTGGTGCTGATGCGGATGGTGCCGTTGATGGTGAGTCCTCTCTCAAAGTGGAAGCTGGTGCAGCCGTCGTTGGTGGCGGTGGCACAGCGTGTGGCGTTCACCTGCATGATGCCATTGATGACCGTTGCGGCGTTCTGCAGCTCCTTCGAATTGGCTGCGCACGAGATGACGGCATCGGCCTCAACGGTCAGTTTGCCAGTGCCCAGCAGGCCGTTGGCGCCCAGACTGAGCTCACCCTCCCTGATGGTGGTGGCACCGCTGTTCTCGTTGGCACCGTTCCAGGTCACCTTGCCGTTGCCCATCTTCTGGAAGTTGGCGTTGCTGGTCACGCGGACGCTTGTCGACCAGTCCTCGTCGTTGCCCACCTGCCAGGTGTTGGCACCCACCGTCTCGCTGTTGCTGAACGTGCAGCTGCCACCCAGGCGGCCTGAGCCGGTGACCTTGCCGATGCGGAAGGTGAGGCCATGGTTCTGCACCTCGACATCCGAGGCAATGCTCATGGTGCCGTTAGGCATGCCCGACGAGGTGTTCATCGTGAAGCGCTTCACTTCGCCGTCCTGTGCTGACAGCGGCTTGAGGGTGCCCTCGAAATCCTTGAAGTTGCAGTTCACCTGTGTGCGCGTGGCATAGTAGTTGGTGCCCTTCTCGGTGGTGCAGTAGATGCTGAGGGTACCGTCGCCCGTCACCTTGTTGGTGTAGGTGGAGCGGTTGGCCAGATACCAGCTGCCCGTCTTGCCCTGCGGCACGTGTACGCTATAGCTGGTGCCCGTGTTCTCGTTCAGCGAGCCTCCCTGGTATTCCACTGTCCTTGCGGGGATGTTGGCATTGACGCACTGCACGTTGCCGGCCACAATGACGAGACGGGTCAGTGCACTGTTCGATACGTTCAGCTTCATCTTTCCCGAACCCTTCTTCGTGAGCATGGTGCCTGCCATGGGCTTCTCGGTAATATAGTCAGCCGAGTTGTTGATGATGCCGCCCTCCTCGCTGTCGAAGTAGAC
>Ga0247608_10008280_pt1 | contig 10523 bp, 15 predicted proteins | sample 176DNAGHGlowgp2_FD_193490 | JGI IMG/M metagenome (GOLD analysis project Ga0247608, IMG submission 193490) | Sheep rumen microbial communities from Palmerston North, Manawatu-Wanganui, New Zealand - 1766 DNA GHGlow gp2 | ecosystem: Host-associated > Mammals > Digestive system > Stomach > Rumen ... | reverse complement strand
TATTTTAACAGACGCTAAAAACTACATTAATGATTATGATAACATGTAAAATCTGTGGAAAAAAGGAAGAACCTTCTCACTGGATAAATGAGAAAGAAATGTTAGAACATCAAATGTGTTTTAGCTGTAACTTCTGGAGAGATATGTTGGAGAAAGATGCACAGCGTCTTCCTCATACATGGTGTGTCATCGATGGCACACATTATGTAATCGAACCTGATGAACCAAATGCTGCTTTTCAAGGATTTGGTGGAGCTGAGTTTCAAATTGAGTTCAATGATGGAACTCGTATAGTAACTCATAATCTATGGTGTCAAGGTGAGCCTAAAGGTTATTGGAGAGAACAATTTCCTAATAATGCTCGATTTGAAAATAATCTCAAGTGGAAACAAATTGGAAATACTCAGTATCTTATTAAAGAGTAAAACTATGAAACCAACAGAGAAAAAGTTTGTTTGTGAACTTATTAGCTTGGTCGCAAACGCTGTAGCTACCGACACAATCTCGGAAGCAGAAGATTACCTTGTAGAACACTATCAAGGTAGTGATAATGAACTGATTGAACATTCTTTGAATGTGATGTCAGCAATTTCTAACAAACAATTACAATTTGAATTAGAGTAACCAATCTCGCTCTCTAGCGCTGGGGAGTTGTCTTTTGGCCACTATTGAGACAAAATCAATGTAGTGGAAAAACTAATAATAGTATTGGGTCGCTACCAATCTTTATTAGGAGCAGGTTTGTCCGAATGGTTTACTGTTCATTTTTTAATAACTTTAACAATATGAAAAAAATTGCAACGCTTTTAACTAATGATGATTTAGAATTACCATGTGTAATTCTAATGGAAAAGATTCTATTTCCAGCGGGAAAAGAAGTTCTTGTGTATGCTCAAAATCGTCTTGTTCGTGGATATATTGAAGATGACGATAGTCTTGTGGCTGAAATTGATATAATTGTGGAATTTACAATAATTCCAGAACTAGAAGAATTTTTAAAAGATAGTCAAAATGTATAGAGTAATATATAGATATAGAGTTTACTGCTTCGATGATTATGCTGAAGCAAAGAAATTTAAATCAGAAAATGGGGGAGTAATCTATGAAAAATGCTTCTCAACAGCAGGAGATAATTAAATCCTACATTGAAAGAAGTATTACAGATATTGCTAGAAAGTGTAATGTTTGTAATATAGTTGTTATAGACACTATTAAAAAATTATTTATATGAAAATTAAATTTACAGTTGAACATTATGAAAAGCTTAAAAAGCTTGCTGTTGATTCTCTATTCAATGGGGAAGTCTTTTATACGAAATTAGGGCAGATACTTACTATTTACGAATTAATTCATATTGTAAGTATTAATAAACTAAATGAGATTAAAAACTCTCTTTCCGTTAAGATTCAAAAACTTGAGAGTAAAGATGAGTGGATTGAAGTAGATACTACTGAACTCAGTAGATTAAAGACTCAGAAAGAGCTGGTTAATCTCATTATCGGATATAAGAGATTTAATCTCGAAAGAAATGAAGTTGATGCTAAAAGGAAAGCACTTTCTGACAAGCTTGCTGAACTCAAGGAATCTCAGAAAACTCCTGAAGATCGTATTAAAGAGATAGAGGCTGAATTAGCTGCTATCAATTCCGAAGAAGATTTCCAATAAAAGGTGAAGCTTGATACTGGGACCACGTGTGCGGAAACTATAGCGCGGGTGAAGTAGGGATAAAACCACTCGAAGCCACCTTTAATTTAATAAGATAGTACAAGGATTGGAAGTGTCCAGGTTTAAAGATTTCCTTATTGCTGATGACTAAGTGGTTACCATGGTAATAGTGGTTCTAGATGATGGCAAGTTCTAGACTAGTAACAGCGACTGGCTCAGATAAACAATTGAAGGATTAAGTGTAACAACGCGCTATCTTATTTAATACATAATAAATTTCCGAGGCTGAATAAGTATATAAATATGGTTTTGAGGTTGACCTTAAGTAATTCCATCTTATTCTATGGGAATACTGAATTGACAGTTGGAAGATCTTGTAGTGGCAAACACGTGATTGAGGTCATAGGTACGTAAAGCAACGTGATGGGAACTGTGAAATGGAAAAGCAGTGAAAATCTGCACTTTAGTAAAAGATTGAAGGAGTTAATTGCCATAAGACAGATGTAGGAAATTTATTTTAATTAGTTACTTACAAACTTTAATAAAATATGATACAAGTAGAATTTAATAAAAAGAATGAAAATCCATTTTATGGATTAAGTAACTGTTTAAAACTTCAGCAGAGTGTGTCAAGTATTATTACTCCTATAATGATTGACAATGCTTGGACTGAAGTTAAAAACAATAAAGAGGGAAGAGAAATGTTTTATTCAATTCTTTTCTCTATTGGTGATATTACCAATCGTCAACATAATGTCTTTAAAGGCAAAAAGAAAGACAATGGTGGTAATGCCAATAGAAATGGATTTGAAGTTGTTCTTCAATGGTTGTGGAATAACAATCGAGAACAGTTCAAAAAGTTCTTGTATGCTCATCTTTTTAATGAGTATCAATGCTTTGATTCTCTTTTAAAGAATAGAGTTGAGACAGTTAAGGGAACAAGTAAAGTTAAAAGTATATCTTCAGTATTTCTCAATGAGGAATATTCTGATATGCTTTGTGATTTTATCTACAGCATCATCAATGGAAATAATCCATTTGATAAAATGCTTGTAGCAAAATTCTTGACTATTCCTCGACTATCTAAAAGACAAGGACATAAACAACTTCTTCCAGAAACTAAGAAAGTTATGCAATTCAAAGCAGATTTTCTTATGAAGTTGTCTAAAATGATGGGTTGGCAAACATTGTATTTCAAAGGCTATCGTGAATGGCGTAAGCAATACAATGGAGAACTTGAATCTGTACTCTTCTCTACTGGAAAGATTAATGAGTTCACTAAAGATGAATTCATTACTTGGTTTGATAAACTTCCAGCACAAGCTCGTTTTCGTGTGAAGAATCGTATTCTTTATTCTAAGAAAGAAAATGGAGAGCTTAAATGGAGAGGATTCCAACGTTGGCTCCAAGAATGGGAAGAGTTTAAAGAAAAGAGACAGGAAGAACAACGTATTCTTGAAGAGAAGGTTCGTCAAGGACAAGCATCTGATGAGGATAAGATTAGACTTCAGAAAGTAAGGAAAGAAGCAAAAGTTACAACTGGTGCTACTAACTTTAAAGAACTCTATAATGATATTTGTAGAGGTTATGTTGATAAGTTAAAGTTGGAATCATTCATTAATAAGATTCATCTTGATTACAACACACTTGTAATTATTGATGATTCTGGTTCAATGACTGGTGCTCCGTTTAATTTTGCAACTTTTTTGGCTTCAGTTTGTCTTGTCAAAAATCCAGATGATGATGCAAGAAATCTTATTGGTTTCTTTGCTTCCAATTCTCATTGGCATTCATTTATGGATTCTACTATAGGAAAGACTCCAAATTCTCTTATGAGACAAAGAGTTGCTCAAACTAATGCAAAACCATTAGTTGATCTAACTTTGAGTTTCTATGATAATTATCGTAGAATTGATAGATTCTGTCATTCTGTGTTCAGAAGTGGAGGAACATATCTCAATAGTATTATTAGAGACCTGAAACCTCTTGTAGATGAAAACCCAGAACTTCTTGATACTTTAAAGAGCTATCCTATATGGACAATAGTAAGTGATGGTGATATCAATTCCTTATGGAGTGCTAAAGAATCTATTCAACAGTTCTTCGATGATTGCCAATCAGCATTTGGATTTAAACCTTATCTTGTATTGATTGATGTGGAAGACCAACGTTATCTATATCCAGAAAAATTTGAAGGACTTGAAAATTTCATGTACATTCCTGGAAATGTCAACTTGATTGAACAATTCCTTACTAATTTCAAGGATATAGATGTAATGGATGTTTATCAGTCATTACAAGCACTCTATAGAAGCAATAGATATGAACTCGTGAGAGCAAATACCCTTTGATAATTATGTAAAAATTTAAATTAGCTAGAGGAGGTTCGATTCCTCCTCTAGTTTCTAATTGTTACTTACAATACTAAAATTTATGCTTGTTAAGCCGTGTGTCATCGGTTCGATTCCGATTTTCAATATTTGAAATAGCTCAGTTGGTAGAGCAGCGTATATTTAAGTAACAAATTAAATAGTTTGTTTTTTCGTTTTTCATAGGATAGGTTACTTACAAAATTAACTAATTATTTGTTGGTTCGAGTCCAACCGTATTCTTACGAATATGTGGTGAAATTGGTTATACACAAAAGTATTGGGAACTTTTAAATTTATAAGTAACCTTAAATGGAGAGAGTCATCTAAGGGCAGGACAACGTATTTGAGTATCATATAGATACTTACCGTTGATGTAAGTTCGAATCTTGCCTCTCTCCCAATAAGACACTTACAATATTAAATTTTTAAGAGCAAAACTTTTAATTTTGAATTCTAAATAAAAGTGTCTTTAACATAAATTAACTATAGAATATGAAAATTAAATAATAGTTTTAATTACGTTCATTTGAGATACTTACAATTTAAAGTGAATAATATAATCATTGTGTAAAAGTATAAAAATATTAGTATCTCTTCAACAATATAATATTAAGATAATGTCCCCTATATTCGAATTGGTATAGAAGACAGACTTAATGAAAACTTGAGTGCATAGGCGAGAAATCCCTATGTAGAATCTCCTAAATTCGGTAGAAATCCTAAGGTAGGATAGGTTTCTGAGGAAGAAACGAAATTGAGAGAAGTATCCTTTCTCAACGCTAATCAATAATGTGTAAGGACTATACCGAGCGAAAATGAGTGATTATGCCTTCAAATGCGTGTCAAGATTGGGATAACAAGTTAACCTCATCAATCGTGTAGAGACTGAACGGGAGATACCTGGGTTGAAATTGGATTGGGGTTATTCCCATCTTATAAGTACCCGTCCAAAAAAGAAAACAAATTGTAGAGATAGCTACTACAAAGAGTTAGGGGAAACGTAAGCAATCTTACTTGCAAGAATTTCAATATGGTAAAAATGGTCTAAATCCACAACAAACAAGATGCATGGTGAAATGCCTAGCAGGATGAAAATCTGATCGTCTAAGAATAGGACATTGTTTGGCTATGGTAACATAGTGTGGATAGAGATACTTACAATAAAACAAATAATATAAGAATAGTAGAAAATTAGTATCTCTTTGATAAAACATAAAAGAATAAATAGATAATGCCTCAATATCCGAATTGGTATAGGAGGCAGACTTAAAATCTGCTGGACTGAAAGTCCGTCTGGGTTCGAGTCCCAGTTGAGGTACAAAAATTATTATGTGTATGATATGTAAATGTAAAATATGTAATAGAAAATTTAATTATGATGGAAAAGAATCTCCTATGTTAAATAATACAATATGGAATAAGATTGTTAAGCATTATAATTTAGAAGATTACGAAAAAGAAGCAGATAAAAGATTTATAAAAGCTTATAAAAGGAAACAAAACATAGAAAGAGATAATCAACATTTATTTATTTGTATAGATTGTATGGAAACAGCTTTGGACAGAAGGTTAACTAAAAAAGATTTAATTGGAGATAACATTCCATACAATAAAACATTTGAAGAATGGTATTTTTAATACTTTGGACTATGGTGTAATGGTAACACTACAGGTTTTGGTTCTGTCATTCCCCGTTCGAATCGGAGTAGTCCAACTATAGGATACTTACAACTTACTTAAATATGATTTGTAGGCTGATAAATTTCTTTTCAAGTATCCTTAATACAATTTAAGTTACTTACAATATTAATATAATATTCATACTATAATTAGTATCGGTGGTTCGAATCCATCATTTTTCGCATGGGAGAATTAGCATAGTGGTTTAATGCAAAATATTTAAAGTAACTTTATTAGGGACGATAGCTTAGTCAGGTAGAGCTATAGATTTTTTAGCTTCCAAAGCTTTAAGGTGAAGCAAATATTTAAATTATTATAAAAACTTATTATTGATTTGTGATTCAATAATGAATCAATAATAAGTTTTTATTATTCTTACTATTTGGGAAAATAGTAAGAATTTGCAATGTGCCCGGCACGGCGACCGGAACGGACTTTTAATCCGTGCACAAAGGGTCCGACTCCCTTACATTGCACATCATTAGATATTAAAATTTATAATAAGATAATTATTATTTACATTTTAAAAACTTATTATGCATTATTCGAGTCAAGAAACAATTAATCAAATTCTTTCTTTAAGAAAAGAAGGAAAAACTTATCTAGAAATTTAGAAACTTACTGGGTGTTGTGCTAAAACAATATCTAAATATTGTGTAGAAGCTGGGCTATCAGAAAATCCTAAGAAAGTACAAATTACTCCAGAATTAATAGAAGAAATACAGAGAAGATATAATGAGATTGGCAATTTAAAAGAAGTAGCTAAAGAATATCATGTAGCTGCTACTACTTTAAGAAAGCATGGCCTCTAGGTTAAAAATGGAAAATCTGCAAAAGAAATAGTTACACAGACATCATGTGCTCAAAAGGCTAAATTAAGAGCAATTTACTATAAAGGAGGAGAATGTCAAATTTGTGGTTATAAGAAATCTTTAAGAGCTTTACAATTTCATCATTTAGATCCTAATCAAAAGGACTTTGGAATTTCTGGAGGAACCAAGTCTTTTGAAAAGATGAAACCAGAATTAGATAAATGTATTTTAGTATGTGCTAATTGCCATTCAGAAATTCATGACGGAATTACTCAAATTCCTGAAAATATTCCTATGATAGCTAATGAGGATTTTCCAGAGGAATTATAGAATTCTAAATTTAGTTCTATAACTTTAAGTACAACTAAAAATTATAAACACATATGTCCTGTTTGTCATACTCCTTTTAAAGCAGTAGAAGGAAAAATATTTGTTCTAAGGAATGTAGAGAAAAAGCAAGAAATCTTCCAACTAAAGAAGAGTTATTAAATAAATATAATGAATTAGGTTCTTGGAAGAAAACAGAGTGTTTTTACAAAATTGGATGGAAAACTAGAGAAAAAATAGTTAATTCTTAATTTTCTCTAATAGAAGTATAAAAAATAAACTTAATTTCGGGAACACGGGTCAGTACCGTGTGGAAGCACAGTATTATTAATGTTCTGACATGATAAGATACTTACAATTATTTTTTTTGTTTTTAAGTTATATGTTTTACTTTATTTTTTAAGTATCTTTTTAATGGCGATGTAGTTTAAAAGTAGAACGTTGGCTTTTCACGCCAAAGACGATGGAGCATTACCATCCTTCGTTACGAATAAGGGAGTCCTTTACTGGATTCCCTTATTTTTTTTGATAATATTACTAAATAATATAATTGAAAAATTAACAAAAGAAGACAAATGAATTGGGAAGAAGTAAGAGCAAATGCTGCTATTGCAGCAATGGAAGGCATGTTGATAAATGCTTCATATACTGCCGAAAATAGAGAACTTGTAATAGCGAAACTTGCAGTAGAGCAGGCAGATGCATTGATTGAAGAACTTAAAAAGTAATAACTATGGCAAAAATTAAATTATACACAGATTTAGAACAGTCAAAGAAGTTGGCTGAAATACTCCCGCTTGAAAGTGCGGATAATTATTATTCTTGGCACGATGAACAATATTATGTTGTTAATAAAGACTGCCCTTATCCGTATTCATTAAAAGAAAAGATTCCTTGCTGGAGTCTTGCAACATTGCTTGCTACATTACCTAATGAGATTATTACTGATAATAAGTTTGAGTGCCACTATCAAATTCATATACGAAAATATGATGGAGGTGATAATACTACACTTTATCAAATTGCTTATGGTAATAATCGAGATTTAAGTGGTTCTTGGCATGACATCATAAAAGAAAATCTTGTTGATTGTTGTGTAAAAATGATTTTGAAGCTACATGAACATAAAATGTTGTGATTATGACTAATATTAAAATTACAAGAAGATTTGCTAAAAGGTATTACGAAGAAGGAACTGAATCAGAGGTATATGATATATACTTTGATGTAGGCTTATTTAGCCCACTGATAAAAAGATGGATGATAAATAAATCAGCACTAACAAGAGAAGAGGCTATTAAGTATATTACACCTTGGTTGTTAGATACTGCTGATAATAAGATTTATGTAACAGTAGAATAAATATGGACTACGAAAAGAATGCTTGCCCTTATGATGTAGGGCAGTTACTTACTGCCAAAGAAGTTTTGAATTGGGCTATAGAACAAGAAGATAGAGTACATAATAATATTCATAACCAGACAATTTTAGGTTTGATAGATGATGCTATTATGGATGAAGTTGTAAGACAAGTGCGTATCAAGAGATTAGAAGACTATACTACAAGTGAACTCGAACAAGAATTAGAATTAAGAAAGGTAAAAGAGTAATGAAAGAACTATCAATAGAAGAAAAAGCCAAACGCTATGACGAGGCTTTGAATAGAGCAAAGAAAGTCCACAAATATAGTAGTGACCTTGCTGAGATTAAACTTATGGAGGGCATCTTCCCAGAACTCAAAGAGAGTGATGAGAAAATAAGGAAAGAAATTATTGCGTTTATAAAAAAACGTGATAGAAGTGGTTGTGATTATGATTATGACCAATGGATTGCTTGGCTTGAAAAACAAGGTGATGATAAGGTTGAGCAAAAGTTTAAGATTGGGGATTGGGTAGTGTTTAATAACAAACATCAATCTATTTATCAAATAGAAAAAATAGAAGATTGGTATTATATTCTTAGACATACGCATGGTGGAACATTTAGAGTATGTGTACTACATGACGAAAGTCTAAGACCTTGGACAATCCAAGATGCGAAGAATGGTGACGTGCTTAGTAATGGAACTACTATTTTTATATTCAAAGACTTACTATCAGATGGTTCAGTGATGTCATACTGTGACTATAATGCAAACAGTGGTGAAAGCGATGCTTTTTGTCCTTTATCAATGAATTTGATGTGTTCAAAAATTACACCAGCCACCCAAGAACAGCGTGACCTCTTATTCCAAAAAATGAAAGAAGCAGGATATGAGTGGGATACCGAAAAGAAAGAGTTGAGGAAAATAGAAGAGGATTTAACTGAATTTGAAAATGCTCTTGCTGATGTTTGTAGAGGGTGGATAGGCGAAGAATTAGGATGGAAAGATTACATAATCAAAAACTCCTTGCCACTTCTTGAACTTGCAAAGGAACAGTTTGATAAATATGAACAGAAGCTTGCGTCTTGGAGTGAAGAGGATGAAGCTAAATTGAAGTCTATCTTGTTTCATATTGAAGATGTTGAAAATAAAGATGTAATTGATTGGTTCAAATCCCTTAAAGACAGAGTACAACAAAAGCAAGAGTGGAGTGAAGAGGATATAAAAATGTTTGTCAACATAAAAGCTTGTCTTCGCAATGCCAATAAAGATTATAGTACTGAATTAGACTGGCTTAAATCCCTCAAAGAAAGATACGCTTGGAAGCCTAGTGAAGAACAGATGAAGGCTTTGGAACATTTTGTACGTTCTATAGGCGAAAGTGGCTATGCTTCTCCTTATGACAATGATACTAAGTTGATTTATTCTTTGTATGAACAACTTAAACAGCTTTGAATATGACACAAGAAGATAAAGAACTACTGTTTAAAGACCTTTGCGCAAGATTGCCTTATCATGTAAAGTGTAAGATATGGCTTAAAGACGGAACAACAGAAGAAGGTTTATTGGATTTACAGCATAATTACGGCAACGTATTACAAGATGCCTTTTATTATGATAAAATAAAAGATATAAAACCATATCTTCGTCCAATGTCTTCAATGACCGATGAAGAAAGAAAAGAGATAGGAATCTTAATTAAAGAAAATAGACCAAATCCTTATGGGATTATAAATAACAAAGGAATTGATAATTTACTCTTTTCTGTATCTATAACATCTGGAGTTTTAATTGATTGGATTAATGCTCGTCATTTTGACTATCGTGGTCTAATCGAGAAAGATCTTGCTATTGAAGCACCAAAAGGAATGTATAATTTAAATAAGTAAGATTATGAAATATTATCCACATCCACTCACAGTAGTACCTGCATTAGGAGTATCAATAGGCTTTGTTATATTTAATACTGCCTTACATAATACAATAGGTATCGTTATAATGTCTATACTATCTACTTTTTGGATTGGTATGTTATTATTCTTATGGTATAAACATAAAAACAATTAAGAATATGATTAAAGAAGCATATTGTTCTTTTGAAGTAGCAAAGCTACTGAAAGAAAAAGAGTTTGATGAAGAATGTTATACATTTTATGAATACGACAGTAAAGAGTTTTATCGTGAAGAAAGAATTTCTTGTTGCAATTCGCGTAGTGATGATTATGTTGCTCCAACTCAGCAAATGGCTATGCGTTGGTTAAGGGAATTACATGAAATATTTATCGCAATTAACAATGATGATTT
>Ga0247608_10008279_pt1 | contig 10523 bp, 9 predicted proteins | sample 176DNAGHGlowgp2_FD_193490 | JGI IMG/M metagenome (GOLD analysis project Ga0247608, IMG submission 193490) | Sheep rumen microbial communities from Palmerston North, Manawatu-Wanganui, New Zealand - 1766 DNA GHGlow gp2 | ecosystem: Host-associated > Mammals > Digestive system > Stomach > Rumen ... | reverse complement strand
GAATCTTTAGTCTTGGAAATTCTGCTTATGATTCTTGAATTTTTATATTTATGTTTATCAACAGATTATATTGATAAAATAAAGGAAGACCTAAAATGCAAATCTAAAAAGGTTGATATAGAAAAACGGGAATTTATCACTTTTAAAATCTAAAAATCTATAAATCCATTGAAAAATGGTTATTTTTTTGTCAAATTTTTTATTTTTACCTTGCGTACATTATCGTATATTTGATATAATATATATGAAAGGTACAGGTGTATATGAGGATTAGAAAATCAAAAACAAAAAATACTGAACAGTATGCAATAATATATGACGTTAATATTAATGGTAAAAGAACTACTAAAATATATGAAAATCTTGGTACTATTGATAAAATAAAATCGAGATCAAATAATGAGGACCCATTAGAATGGTTAAAAAAATATGTTAATAATTTGAACAAAAAAATTAAAGAAGAAAATTTACCAATTGTATTAAAAAAATCTCCGACTAAAAAATTAGATAAAAATAAAAAATATACTTTTAATGGTGGTTACCTCTTTTTACAAAAAATATATTATGACTTAGGTTTAGATAAGATATGCAATACTATTTCTGATAAATATCAATTTAAATATAATTTAAATAATATATTATCTAATTTAATTTACTCAAGAATTATTTATCCTTCATCTAAATTAAGGACATTAGAACTTTCAAAAAAATTTATTGAAGGGCCTAGTTTTGAATATAATCATATTCTTAGAGCTCTAGAAGTTATTTGTAAAGAAAATGATTTTATTCAGTCACAGCTTTATAAAAATAGTAATAATTATTTAAAAAGAAATAATAAAGTTTTATATTATGACTGTACTAATTTCTTCTTTGAAATTGAACAGGAAGATGGATTAAAACAGTATGGCAAATCAAAAGAAAACAGGCCTAATCCTATTGTTCAAATGGGTTTGTTTATGGATGGTGATGGTATTCCAATGGCTTTTGATATTACTCCAGGTAATACCAATGAACAAGTTACTTTAAAACCTCTAGAAGAAAAAATTATAAAAGATTTTGAAACATCACAATTTGTTGTTTGTACTGATGCAGGATTAGCTTCTAATGCCAATAGAAAATTTAATAATATTAGTGGAAGAAAATTTATTACTACTCAGTCTATAAAAAAATTAAAAGAGTTTTTAAAAGAATGGGCTTTGGATTTAACTAAAGGATGGAAACTACCTGAAAATGATAAAACATATAACATCTCTAAATTAAGAGACAACAATGAATTAATAGAATTATATAGAGATAAAACTTTTTATAAAGAAAGATGGATTAAAGAGAATGGTATTGAACAAAGACTAATTGTAACCTACTCTGTTAAGTATCAAGAATATCAAAAAAATATTAGACAAAGACAAGTAGAAAGAGCTCAAAAACTAATCGATAAAAATCCAAGTAAAATTGGAAAAGCAAAACAAAATGATCCTAAAAGATTTATAAGTGAAATTGATACTACTGAAAATGGTGAGGTTGCTTCTGAAACTTATTATAGTATTAATCAGGATATTATAAATGAAGAAGCTAGATATGATGGCTTATATGCAGTATGTACTAATTTAGAAGATAATGTTAAAGATATAATTAAAGTTAATTCTAGAAGGTGGGAAATTGAAGAATCTTTCAGGATCATGAAAACTGATTTCAAATCAAGACCTGTATACTTATCTAGAGATGATAGAATTAAAGCTCATTTTATTACTTGCTTTTTAGCTTTAACTATATATAGATATTTAGAAAAAATACTAGATGAAGAATATAGTACTGAGCAAATTATCGATACACTTAGAAATTACAATTTTAAAAATGAGAATGATTTGGGTTATTCTCCACTATACGAAAGAACAGACTTACTAGATAAATTACATAATAAAATAGGCTTTGACACTTCCTATGAAATAATAGAAAATAAAAAAATGAAAAAAATTTTTCAATTCACAAAAAAATAGAAAATGTACGCATTTTTTCATACATTATAAAACTCCCAAAAACCTTTTAAAATAAGGTACAGGGAGTTTTTTCATTTCTAAAAGTGATAAATTTAGGATTATATCACAATATAAAAATAATTTAAACTTTTTTTTTTAAATTGTAAAATTTTATTATGAAAAAAAGCCACTAGGCTCTTATTTTATATTTTTGCTAAAATATCCTTTGATATTTGAATTTAAGTAAAAAAAGGTACATGCAATTATGCACACACCTAGTATATTTATTCTTTTTACCTTTTTATTTTCTGCTTATTTTTCAAATAAAGCTGAGCATGTTTTTCATGAGCAAAATCCCTAGCATCAAAATAAGCATTAATTAAATCTTCACTATTATTTTTTAATAATCCTCTGTAATCTTCATTATTATTTTTTAATAATTCTCTGTAATATCCATCTAATCCATTTAAAGTATCATAAAAAATAGTATCACTAATTCCAATTTCACTTAATCTATCAAGATATTTTTCTAAAGAATATCGTTTATTTATTCCAGAATAAGATGTAAATTCTTCTACTATGCTATATACTTCACTTCTACTACTAACATCTATTAATAAATTAAAAATAAGTGTTTGTAAAATAACATGTTGTTTAGCATAAATATCATAAAAAGACTTTATTGTTTGATCTCCATATGAAAGAGAGATATCTAGCATTCCTTTATCATTGTAATTTATATTACTGATTGCGCCGCCTTTATCCATAATATTAAATACAGCAGTTAATATTTTCCTATTTTTCTCTTCATCATCCTGCATGATATCAGAAATATGTATAGAAAAATCTTCATCTTTCTCTTGTGTATAGCTTCTTATTAATAATTCTAATATATTATTGTAAATTCCTTCTGTTGTACTATAATCAAATTCTGATACATCTAGCACAGTTTCTTTTATTGATATATTATCATTACTGTTAATTAAATTTTTATTTTTTGCATTATAGTTATTATATTGATTATCATCAATTCCATAAAAACTTTCTTTACAATCAAATACTAACTTTATTTTTTCATTTATTGAATTGCTAATTCTTTCAATTAACTTTGATGATGAAACATATGTTAGCCATTTATAAAAATATTCAAGAGCATATTGATTATTTTCAATGTCATTAAAACAACTTGGAATACTTCCTATATTATACTCTGAATTTAACTCATCATAAATTTTCATAATACTATTTCTATTTAAATCATTTATATAAACAAATGGTATTATTATAGTTCCACTAGCTCCAACCTTATTATACATTCTAATAATAGGAGTAAAACTATTACTTTTAGTATCCCCAAATAAGCAATGATATCTCGTAATTTGACCTTTAATATTGTCTTTGAATTCTTCTACTTTATAATTAAGATTTGCTGAAATTAGTTTTACTAATTCGTCAATATTTTTTTCACTTTCATATGTTCTTAAATATGAATTAAATCCTTTGTTCCATTTTATAATTGCACTTGTAAAATTAGTAGTATCAAATTGTGTTACTAATTTATCAGCTGGCATATAAGTAGTAATTCTATCATTAGGTATTTGATTAATTTGATTTTCTTTATTAATATCTAAACACCAAATTTTTAAATCATAATTAGCTTTATATTTATCAAGTAAGTTTTTTACAATATCATATTGTTTTGATATTTTCTTATCCCCATCAATACTATCCTCAACTAGTAGTACTTTTAACTTTTTACCTTCAACACTATTGTAATTTTTTAAAAAATGTTCTATATAACTAGTAGAATGTAAATTTAAAACTAAACCACATTTTTCCCTTATATTATCATTATACACAACACTATTTTCTTTAGTATCACTTGAAACAATTTCAGTAAACATCTTATATAATAAATATGATCTATCACTAGTCATAATTTTTATATCATATTCATCTGCATTAACATGATAAAAGAATTCCTTATAATGATTAAACTTCATACCAGGAAAACATTTCTTTATTTCATTATTCATTATTAAACCTCCCTAAAAACTTACCTATACAATACTATTTATTTATTTATTTGTCAATTCTTTTTCGTAAAAAAAGCCACTTATTTTTTTTAAATTGTAAAATTTTAATAACATAAACATATAATACTTTAGAAAGGAGTATATAATGAATTATTATAATCCATATTTTAGTTATCCATATACTAGCAGTCCTGGATTATTCAGTAGATTATCATCTAATTTTTCATTCAGTGGAATTTTAAATGGGATTCAAAAAACTTTAAATATAGCAAATCAAACAATACCAGTTGTAAAACAAATAGGACCAGTTATGAAAAACGCTAAAACAATGTTTAAAGTTATGAATGAATTTAAAAAAATAGATACTCCAACAAAAAAAGAAACAAATAAAACAAGTACAAAAAAAACGTTAAATAACGTTTCAATTGATTCAGGTGGTCCTACATTTTTTCTTTAAAGTCTCTAAGACTTTTTTTTAAATATTTTAATTTAAAATACAAATTAAATTTTTCAAATGAATTTGGTTTATTATTAAATATAATTTCTAATTTTTTTATCAAATAATTAACGTACTCATAACCATTTTTTTTATTTAATAATCTTCCAATTAAAATATTACTTTTTTCTTTCCCCTTTTCATAAAAAATAGTTGGATAAAATTTATTTTTTTCATAAACTACTTCTTCATCAATTACATGATATCCAAGTTTTTTTAAAACTTTTCTTAATTTAAAAATTTCAGTATTGGATTGAATTATTAATTTTTGATTTTTTATTTTTTTACTTCTAAGTATTTTTATAATAGTCTTAGTACCCATACCTGACATCACTAAATAATCATTATCTTTTAATTCAATTTCATCAACACCATTTGATAAAACTATTTCAATTTTATCATCTAAATTATATTTTTTAATATTATTACGTGCTATATCTAAAGCATTTTTATTAACATCAAGTGCAACACACTTAATATTTTTATTTAAAGTTAAATAAATATCAAGTAATGCATGATCACATCCAATATCAATTACACGAACATCTTCATTAATAAAATCAGATATAACTTTAAGTCTACTAGATATCATTAGTCACCCATATAATCTTTTAACTTACGTGAACGAGAAGGATGTCTTAATTTTCTAAGTGCTTTTGCTTCAATTTGACGTATACGCTCTCTAGTTACGCCAAACATTTGACCTACTTCTTCAAGAGTTCTAGATTTGCCATCTTCAAGTCCAAATCTAAGTCTAATTACTTTTTCTTCTCTTTCAGTTAAAGTAAGTAATACTTCAGCTATTTCATCTTTAAGTAATTCATTTGTAGCATATTCTTCAGGACTCATATTAGCCTCATCTTTAATAAAATCACCTAAATGAGAATCATCTTCTTCACCAATTGGAGTTTCTAAACTAACAGGTTCTTGAGAAATTTTATAAATATCTCTTATTTTATCAACTGAAGTATTCATTTTTTTAGCAAGTTCTTCTTCAGTTGGTTCACGATTTAATTCAAGTGTTAATTGTCTTTGAATACGAGCAAGTTTATTAATTGTTTCAACCATATGAACTGGAACTCTTATTGTACGAGCTTGATCAGCTATAGCACGAGTTATAGCTTGTCTAATCCACCATGTAGCATATGTAGAAAATTTATAACCTTTACTAACATCAAATTTATCTACAGCTTTCATTAAACCAATATTACCTTCTTGTATTAAATCAAGAAATAACATACCACGACCAACATATCTTTTAGCAATACTTACAACTAATCTTAAATTAGCTTCAGCTAAAGTTGTTTTAGCAGTTTCATCACCTGCTTCAATTCTATCAGCAAGTTCTAATTCCTCTTCTAAAGTTAATAATTTAATTTGTCCAATTTCTTTCAAATACATTCTAACTGGATCATTTATATTTAAATCTTTAGTAATAGCATTATCATCAAGTAAAACTTTTTCTTCTCCGCCATTACCACCTGCTTCTTCTTCAGATACAACAGCAATATTATTTTCATTAAATAAATTGTATAATTCATCTAATGAATCAGCATCTAAATCAAGTCCTTTTAAAGCAGCAGCTAATTGTTCATAAGTAATGAATCCATTTTCTTTACCTTTTTTTACTAATTCTGTTTTTCTTTCATCAAAACTTTTAATTTCATTAATCATTTCTTTCTCCCCTAACCTTTAAATCTACTATTTTTTTTGCTATATTTAGTTTTTCATTAACATCAGTTGTTTTTTTTAATAGTGTTCCTAATCTTTTTTGTTCTGTTTCAATATTAAATTCCGTTATAACATGTATATAATCTAGTATTTGTTCTTTTGTATACTTTTCTTTTAATTTTAAAGTTGCTATTTCACTTACAGTTTTATATTCGTCAGTATCAGTAACATGAATTAAAAAATCTGAAATAACAATATCACCATTTTTCTTAACATAATCATCAATTATACGTGCCAAATTTCTATATCTTTCAGTTGGCATATATGTTATTTTTTTTCTATATAATTTAACAACCTCGATATCTTTTAACATATAATATAATAAACCTTGTTCTGCTTTTTCATATTTACTTATATTTACTTTAGTATTTACCTTTTCTACTTTAGGTTTAAATTCTACTTTAACAAGTTTTGACTTTAAAAAATCAATACTTACACCAGTTTCCTTACTAACCTTATTTAGAGTAACTTCCCTTAATATATCATCATCTATCTTATTTAATTCATCTATAATTTGTTTAATATATAGTGAAATATCACTTTCACTATCCATATTCTTATTATCTTTTAATAAATTCATTTTAAAATCTATAAAACTAATCGCATTATTAATTTCTTTTAAAAATGCTTCTTTACCATATTTTAAAATAAATTCATCTGGATCTAGGTTATCCTTAAGTCTAATAATTTTTGGAGTAATACCAATATTTATAAGCTCTTTAGAACAACTTATTGTAGCCTTTTCTCCAGCTTTATCTCCATCAAAACATAAGATAACATCAGGCGCTAATCTTTTAATTAAATTAGCCTGTATATTAGTTACGCTTGTACCCATTGTAGCAACAACATTATCAATACCTATTGTAGAAGCACGAATTACATCCATAAACCCTTCCATAACAATAACAAATTTCTTAGTTCTACAAGATTCACGTGCTACATGATAATTATATAAAATCTCGCTTTTTTTAAAAATATCAGATTCTTTACTATTAATATATTTTGAATTATCACTATGTTCATATATTCTACCACTAAAAGCAACTACTTTACCATTTAAATCATGAATTGGAAACATAATTCTGTGATTATAAATATCATAGAATCCATATTCATTTTTTATAGCTAGTCCACTTTTAATAATATCTTCTTCAGTAAACTGCTTAGTAAATAATTTTGATAATAAATCTTTCTTTATTAAAGATAAACCTATACCAAATTTTTTAATAATTTCCTCATCAATTCCTCTATTATTTAAATACTCTTTAGCACTCAATCCATATGATGTATTTAAATTATTTTGATAAAATTTACTTGCTAAATCATACATCTGATATAAAGTTGTATTCTTATTATTTACATTATGAACTACTCCACTAACTTCTATTCCACACTTACTTCCAAGAATTCTAAGTGCATCCATAAAACTTACATGTTCATAATCCATAACAAAATTAATTACATTTCCAGCAGCACCACAAGAAAAGCATTTATAAATTTGTTTATCTTTTGATACATACATACTAGGTGAATGATCATCATGAAATGGACAAGTCCCAACATGATTCTTACCCTTATGAGAAAGAGGAATATAACTAGATATAATTTCAACTATATCTACACTATTTTTTATTCGAGTTGCTAAATCATATGAACTAGACATAAATCCACTCCCTCTACTTATAATATACGACAAAACTTATCCATTTCCTTTTTTTTATGTTAAAAAAATTGATTTTTTTATAAATTTGTACTGTTTTTTTAAATCTTTAACTAATTTAAATAAAGCTTCATCCTTACCTTTTGCTTCAAGCATTATATCGAAATCTCTATCAATAAATTTAATTTCATCTATAAATTTTATAAAATCTTTAGAAAATACAAATTCATTATGAGCTCTATACTCAATACTATTTTTAGGGGATGAAAAATGTACCTTCGGTATCAATAAATCATCATTCCACGTATCAAATATTTTAATTATATATTTTTTTATATCAGAATCATTATGAAGACATAAATGATGATGATAATCAAGTACCATTGGAACCTTTAATTTATTACATAAAAATAAAACATCTTCAACATTAAAACACTTATCATCATTTTCAAGTATTATTAATTTTTTTAAATCATCATCTAATAAATTAAAATTATTTATAAATCTATTTAAAGCCTCTTTTTTATTTGGATACATACTTCCAACATGAAGTATTATTTTACCACAAATTTCAAGTTTTTGTAACATAGTTTTATAAAATTTGAGTATATTAATACTAGAGTCTACAACATCATTATGAATACTATTTAATACACAATACTCTTCAGCATGAAAATCAACTCGCATATTATTTCTATTTATAAATTCACCTATTAATTTAAACTTATAATCATACTTATCTTTCCAATTATAATTAACACATTTATGTGTAGCAAGTGGTATCAAAGTACTAGTTGCTCTATAAAAAAATATTTCATTTTTTAAATTGTATTTTAAAATTTTATAAAAAGAATCTAAATTTTTATTAATTATTTCATCAAGTTTTTTATATCTACTTTCATCATCTAACTTTAAATAGTTTTTATAAGTAATTGTATGACTGGGTGTTATATTTAATTTTTTTGAAATTGAAACATACCCTAACCTTATTTTCATTTAATCACCATTTATATTATGAGAGAAAGGAGTAATTTTATGTCAATAAAGAAAATAAAAATCATATCTGCAATAGGCGTTTTTTTACTTTGCATATTAACACATTTTTTATATGAATGGTTTCCTAATTTTTTATTCTCAATATTCTTTCCAGTTAATGAATCAATATTTGAACATGTCAAAATGATTTATACAACTTTTCTTTTATACAGTATTATAGAATACATACTTCAAAAAAAATATAATATAGTAGATAAAAACTTCTTATTTAATACATTATTTACTTCAATATCATGCATAATAATTTATTTAATAGTTTATCTACCAGTATATTATACATTTGGTGAAAATATGATTTTTACAATTTCATGGCTTTTTTTAAGTATAGTAATCTCTGAAATTATAAGTTATAATTTATATAGTCTAAAAAAAATACCTAATAGCAATTTAATATCATTAACATTTATTATAATACTATATATAATAATAGGTTATTTTACATACTATCCTTTAAAACAAGATTTCTTCTTTGATCCAAAACATAAAATATACGGAATAGATTATAAAGGATAAAACTATTACGCAATGTAATAGTTTTTCTTATCTTTATTTTCAAAATATTTTTTTAAATTTTCTTCATACTGTTCTTCATTTATATAATCAGAGTTGTTATTAGCAACAAACAGTGTTACATTATCAATAAATTCTTTATTTTCAAGACTAGTTTCATTTACATATTTATTAAGCAAATCAAAATATTGATTATTTATATCAACTAGTTTAACAACAGTTTTATATTCTTTTAAATCATCAAATTTTGTATAAATACTAAATAAGAACTCTAATAATTTATAATACTCTAAATCGTTTTTACACTGTTTTAAATCACATACTTCAAGATATATTTCAAGTGCTAAGTTAGAATTATTATTTCTCATTAATAATTGATAATATCCAAAAAATGATTTAAAAATTTTATTATAATAATTTAATAATTCTCTTTTTTTACAATTAGTATCAATACTAATTTCCATATCTATAATAGTTTGGCATGTTTTAATATAACTAATTCTTTGTTTAAAAACGCGCATATATTTATCATCTAATAAAAGACTATTTAAAACTTCTTTAACAGTTTTATCATATTTATTTTTTTTAATTAAAACAGAAATTAAATCTTTATCTATTTTTTCTGGCTTTTTTTCCACGTAAAATTCATCTCCTTAAAAAGCACTCGTATATATTATCATATAATAAACTTTAAGTCAAATTTAAAGGGAGCAAGTATTAGGCTCCCAAATCTATATAAAACGCTAATGCATTAGCGTGCATATAAACACTACTATTAGTATATTATCATGTAACATTTTTATGCATTAATTACCTAATTTATTATATTCATTATTAAATTTTTCGTTATAATTTCATACATATTTTTAGAAAAAAAGAACTAATTTTCAAGTTCTATTCCTTATTTAAATTTACTTTTTTTTACATCAATCTCTACTAGTGGCAGATTATTCCTTTCAGCGTACATTTTTAACTCTTCTATATTTTGACAATCATTTGTATAAAAAACTCCAATTGGTCGTGCATTTTTATTTAAAAATATTTCTGAATAATTAAACATA
>Ga0247608_10008277_pt1 | contig 10529 bp, 9 predicted proteins | sample 176DNAGHGlowgp2_FD_193490 | JGI IMG/M metagenome (GOLD analysis project Ga0247608, IMG submission 193490) | Sheep rumen microbial communities from Palmerston North, Manawatu-Wanganui, New Zealand - 1766 DNA GHGlow gp2 | ecosystem: Host-associated > Mammals > Digestive system > Stomach > Rumen ... | reverse complement strand
CTTGCGGTAGATGTGGCGTTTCTCGCGAAGGCCCAGGAGGCGCATGAGGAGGCTCTTGTACAAATCGATGTTGAAGACCACAGAGTCTTTGTTGGCCTTATAGGTGAAGAATGCCGCGATGGGTGAGAGGGCCACCGTCGATATCAGCATGCCGAAAGGCACTGTCCATTGTCCCTCTCGCGCCATTCGGTAGCCTGTGTTGTCGAAGATGTAGTACACGATAAACACCAGTACGCTGATAATCACGGGCACACCCAGGCCTCCCTTACGGATGATGGCTCCCAGTGGGGCACCGATAAAGAAGAAGATGACGCACGAAAGGGCCACCGTGAACTTCTTGATGGCCTCCAGCTGGTGGGAACGGTAGTTGCGATGCAGATACTTTGCGTATTCCATCTTCATCTCCATATCCGACATGGCAGACTGGATGCTGGCCATAGCCGACTTTACGGCTGCCTGCTGCAAGCCAGGCTTCTTGCGCTCATAGACGGAGTCGTAAGGCGTCTTGTCGGCAGCTATCTCCTTGACCAGCTTGATGGAGTCCTGCTTGTTCAGTGAACTGGCTCTGAAGGTGAATCTCGTGGCATCCTGGTAATAGGCCAGACCCACACTGTCATTGAATTCCTTGATGGAATCGAGGTCGTGCAGGATCTTGTTGAGACTCTTGGCACGTGCGTCTCCTGCCACATCATTCATGTCTGCCAGATTGAAGCCGCCATCGAAGTCTAGCACGATGCGCTTAGATGCAAATGTTTCTCTGCGGTAGGGGATATTGGCGCTGTTGGCGAGATCCTGAGAGCGCATATTCTCAAACCACTCGCCGCTATAGAGGTTCAGCAGCAGGTGCTTTTTCTCTTCCGTCGACTGCATCATGCCTGAGTCTGCCAGAATGATGGCCTGATCCTCGTAGCTGCCAGTCTGGCGATAGATCATGATGCCATAGAGCATACCGGTGTTCAGGTCTTTCTTCTGCACATAGATGTTGGAGCCGGGAATACCGTCGTAGAAGATACCTTCCGGGATTTCCAGTTCCGGGCTCTTCTGCTTCATGGAGACCAGCAACTGGTAGAAGGAGAGGTTTGATTTCGGTCCGATCACGTCCTGGAAATAATAGGATATGCCTGAGATGATCAAGACGATGACGATCAGCGGGCGGAAAGCCTGCATCAGCGAGATGCCTGCAGCCTTGATGGCCGTCAGCTCCGAACTCTCTCCGAGATTTCCGAATACGATCAGCGATGAGAGCAGGATGGCCAGCGGCAGTGCCTGAGGCAGCAGCATCAGACTCATGTACCAGAGGAACTGGGCCATGATGTCCAGCGACAAGCCTTTTCCGATCAGTTCGTCGACATAACGCCACAGGAACTGCATCATCAGCACAAACTGGCAGATGAAGAAAGTTCCCACGAACAGCAGTCCGAACTGCTTGGTCATGAAAATATCTAATTTCTTGATCCGGAACATAATCAGCGTGCAAAGGTACTAAAAATAGCGAAGAGTGAAGCGTGAAGGATGAAGAATTTGCTCCCGCCTTGATATTATTTAACTATTCTCTTCCCGCGCGCAGGCAATTCATTACTCTTCATTCACAGCCCGCTTGCCCTGTGCAACCTGTCAAGATTGCTCTCCCAGAGGATTTTGAGTCCGTCGACATCGTCGTCTTCGGCAAAGTCGGTAATCAAAAGGTTCAGCAGGTTCGTCAGGTCGCTCTTGTCAATGCGCATCTCCCAATAGCAGTCGTCGTCATCTTCATCATATTCCCATTTCAACTTGATATGGTCGTACTTGACATATTCAATCAACTGCGCCTTGCGGGTGTCATGCTCTGTCCACGGCTCGCCCCAGGTAAAAGTGAACACGCCGTCTTCCTCTGTCACATGGTCTGCTATCCAACGTTCTAGTCCATGTGCTGTGCTGATTAGATCCCAAGCAATGTTAAACGACTTGGTTGCTAGAGGGTATTCGATGTCGATACGTTGCTTTCTCATGCTGCAAAAATACAAATTTTATCTGAAATACAAAATATTTTCGCGAAAAATTTTGGTAGTTCACAAAAAAGTAGTACCTTTGCAGGCGATTTCGAGAAAATCACCTGCGAAGATGGGCTTCACCTCGGCAAAAAGCAAGCTTTCTGCTCTCGGCTCGCACCATCCTTGCACCCCAAGATGGCGGGATAGCTCAGCTGGTTAGAGCGCATGATTCATAATCATGAGGTCGCCGGTTCAATCCCGGCTCCCGCTACTGAGGATAGGCTGTTGATAGAAGGACTTGGAAGATTTTTATCTCTCAAGTCCTTTTTCTTTTTGTTTAAAAACGGCCTACTTTTGGCGTAAGCGTACAAAAAAATGTCGTATTACTTGCAGCAATCAATAAAAATTTGTATCTTTGCCCCAACTAAATATAGAAATGAATAATTAAAAGCAATCAGACAATGGGAAAAAGAATCTTATGGACGCTTGTCGCCGTCCTGTCATTCTGCGGCAACATCTTGGCTCAGACCGATGTCAAGCTGGACGACAATGCTATGTACTTCACTAAAGACGAGCTGCCAAATGCTGTCAAGTTCTTACCAGCGCCTCCAGATACGACTTCGGTAGCGTTCAACTATGACATCCTGCAGTATATGTGGGGAAAAGAACAACGACAGGATTCCCTTCGCACTCTGCAGGCTATCGACAATGCCGTAGAGGAAATTCCTGATATGCTTGCGCAGTTCAGTGTGCCCTTTGGAATGGAGCTCTCAAAAGAGAAGACTCCTGCGATCTACCATGTGGTGCATCGTGGCGTCTTCAGTGTCCGCTTAGCTGCCTCAAAGCCTAAGATAACCTATCAGCGCCTCCGTCCCTTTGCCCGCTTTGACGAGCACACGATAATGCCCGCTGGGGAGGAACGCCTGCGCTCCAACGGTTCCTATCCTTCAGGCCACACCGTCCGTGGATGGACCATGACCCTGCTGTTAATGGAAATCAATCCCGATGCCCAGGATGACCTTCTAGCTTTTGGCTACGAGTGGGGACAGAGCCGCGTGATTTCCGGTTATCACTGGCAGAGCGATGTGGATGCCTCGCGTCTGGTGGCTGCTGCTGGCTATTCCCGTCTGCATACAAGTCAGGAGTTCCTCGACGATATGGCTGCAGCCCGCAAGGAATTTGCCAGATTGAAGGCAAACATGCATGTAGTCTCAAAAAGATAAATAAGCCAATGAGCAAGGCTACCGTCCTAATCCCTTTGCCATGAGTCTGCGCTATGATACTACTCATACGATAGGTATTGTCGTTCCTGATGTGTCATTCAGCTATTATGCCCATATTCTGAAAACGATAGAGTCTGAGGCATTACCAGAGCCTCCTGACGCCATCGTGGCTGCTCATGGAGTCTTGGCTATTTCCGCTTTTCAGGCTATTTTGAGTCGTGGTCTTCGTATACCCGAGGATGTGGCTTTTATTGGCTTTATGAGTGACTGGGTGTCAGAGATATCTCATCCTAGGGTGACATTTGTAAAGCAGAACCTGAAAGAAATAGCCCAAAAAGCGTTTAAACTCCTCTATGAACAGATGAATGGCGAAGAAAATGTCTGTCAAATAGTTGCCAATGCACATCTTGAATTAAGGGATAGTACGAAGAATTAGGACTCGCACTAAGGTATGAAAACCTTGCGAGTCGTGCCTCCTTTCTTCATGATAAACAATCCCTTAGAGGGGTCACTCAACTCACGGCCTTGCAGATCATACCATTTTGCGGGGATATTCGTTTCTGTGATGATATTGGCGATTCCGGTTGTCTCGTCCTTAAAGGCATCGAGGATAATTGTGGGCTTTCCGTCTGTAGTGAAGGCACCCATCTCATAGGCATTCCAGCCAAGGGTATCATAATAGGCGGGTTTCCACTCTCCGTCAGTCTCAGGCTCCCAGTAGAAGATACCGGCGCATTGCGGGAGGTCTTTGGTCAGGCTGAAAAGGTCTGTCATGACTTCTGCGCCTTTCGTTGGGTCGTAGGAAGAGAAGCCTGTCTCGACAATCATGACGGGTACATTGAATAAGTCTCCGAGTGTCTTGACACTGTTGGCGGCATTCTTGTTGCTGGCAGCATCGCTCTTGTCGCTGTCCCAATCAGTCCAATCCGGATAGTGGGAGAGGCCTATCATATCAAACTTGCCGCCAGCCTCCTTGAACTCTTTGTAAAACCATCCTTGATAGTCTGCAGCCTTAAAGGCGTCGGCAATATGGACAATCACATAGGCGTCGGGTAGGATTTCCTTCACGGCATCGTAGCCGGCATTGCTCAAGGAAACGTAGTTGGCATAGCGGGCCTTACCACTCTTGTTCCAGTCTATATTGCCGTTTTCCCACATCATGCCGCCATTGGTCTCGTTGCCTACTTGTACCCATTTTGGCTCGATACCTTCGTCCTTTAAGGCCTGAAGCACGTCTTTCGTGTGGTCTGCCACAGCCGTCTTCAGCTGCTCAAGGTCGTAATCCTTCCATTCCAAGGGGGTATCCTGCCTTTTTGGATCGGCAAAGAAATCGCTGTAGTGGAAGTCGATCATCAGGTCGAGTCCCTGTTCATGGGCACGTTTGGCTTTGACAATAACATCGGCCTTGTCGCACCAGGCACCATAACCGTATTTCGTGGGATTCACCCACACTCTGAGGCGGATGGCGCTCATGCCGATCTCCTTCATCAGGGCGAAGATGTCGGTCTCTATGCCATCGGCATTGTAGAACTTCTGGCCGTCGGCTTCCATTTCCGTACACCAGCTGATGTCGGCGCCTCGGGCAAACGTCGTACTCTGGGCCCGAACTACTGTCAGTGCCGTGAGTAATAATGCAGAAATAAGTAATCGTTTCATATTAATATCATTTGTTTTTTCCCGTTTGTTGGCGCAAAGGTACGCTTTTTTTTGGACATAAGAACAAAAGAAACATAAAAATAATCCCTACTTATGTGCTTATGTCTAAAAAAAACACTATCTTTGCACACAACTTTAAACATAAACCGATATGAAGAAACTATTCCTAATACTGCTGACGGCTCTTTTTGCCAGTCATGCTACTGCCCAGACGAAATCCGTATCTGTTCTGGGCGATTCGTATTCCACCTATGAGAACTTTATGACCCCCAGCACAAACGAACTGTGGTATTATGCCGGTAATCCCGAGGCCAAGACCGATGTGAAGAATGTACGCCAGACGTGGTGGCATCAGGTCATCAAGGAGAATGGCTGGCGTCTTTGTATCAATAATTCCTATAGCGGTGCAACCATCAGCTATACAGGCTATGACGGCAATGACTATAGTGCCCGTTCTTTCAATACCCGCATGGACAACCTCGGACAGCCGGATATCATCTTCGTTTTCGGGGCTACTAACGACAGTTGGGCTGGTTCGCCCGTTGGCGACTATAAATATGAGAATATCACCTATGGCGACATGTATCAGTTCCGCCCGGCCTTAGCCCGTATGTTGCAGTGGATGACTGACCGTTATGTCAATACCGAGATCTATTTTATTCTGAATGATGACCTTCGCGATGAGATCGATGAGTCCGTCAAGACCATCTGTGGTCATTATGGTGTGCCAGTTATCGAACTTGAGAAGATAGACAAACTGTCAGGGCATCCTTCTGTCAAAGGTATGCGCCAGATAGCAGATCAGGTGAACGCTTTTCTGAATAACAAGACGAAATAAGTGAAGAAGATGAAGAAGTCCTTGGTCTTGTTACTCGCTCTTTTCGGCCTACTGCCATCATCTGCTCAAGAGACGATCTCCCTTGACGGATTTTGGGACTATGCAATAGGCGACAGTACTCAATATAATCAGTATGCTACGCTGCCAAGTTCTGTGCTTTCAGATGACAAGGCCGTGACGAGGCCGGACTCTGGAGTTATTTGGTATCGGCGTTCAGTCTATGTGCCCGATAGTTGGCGGCGTCATCGTGTCAGCCTCTACCTGGAAAGGCCGAATGCCAAGACGACGCTTTATGTCAACGGCGTCAAGCAAGGTGACTGCAACTATGTCTTTGCCCCGCATAAATATGATATTGTCAATGAGCAGCTGATTCCTGGCGAGCGAAATACGATCGCTATCTGCGTCGAGAATCCCCCTCAAAAGTGGGAGGGTATCTCTGGACGTATGGAGTTGAGGGCTCAGTCGCGGAATATCTATATCCGTCAGGTCCGCCTTCGCCCATTCCCTTATGAAGGTGTCGTTCAGTTGGATCTGACGCTCGATGGTTCTTTCAGGGCATTCTACAACGAGGCCGTAGCTGTCTATATTCAGCGTGAAGGTGCGGCTAACGCCCGTATTCTCACCAATTATTATGAACTTGATAATAGCCACATGCTGATCAATGTGTATGTCGGCGATAAAGTGGCACTCTGGGATGAGTTCCACCCCAATCTGTACCGCATCGGCATTGCTGTGGCCAATGATTATTACGAGACGACTTTCGGCATGCGTGAGATCATGTTGAAAGACCAGCAGTTGACCGTCAATCGTTATCCACTCTTCTTCCGGGGGGTGGCAGTCGATGAGGAGACGCTGTCGAGGATGACATCGAAGAACGATGAGCAGTCATGGCTTGAACTGTTCCGCCAATATAAGGATCGCGGACTGAATGTCGTGCGTTTCCCCTCCTATTGTCCGCCTGATGCAGCCTTTATTGCTGCTGATAAACTGGGTCTTTATCTGCAGCCCGAAGGACCTTCTTGGCCGGATTATGGCGTAGCACTCCAAGATGGCAAGCCTGCCGACGACTACCTGTTCAATGAGTCCAAACGACTGATCGATAACTACGGCCACCATCCTTCTTTCCTGATGATGGGCTCAGGCTGTAATTCTATTGGAGGCTGGGGTGACTTCTGTAATGAATGGAAGAAACAGATGATGCGCTATGAGCCTACCATAGTCTATGACGGGAGTGAATATCAGATTCGGCCGCAGGTATCTGTAAATGAAAGTGATACGTCGAATGTCGCTCCAGTTATCGCAAATGTGCAGTGTAAGGGGATTGCCTTGCCTGATCTGAAGGCTCAGTTAGAGCGCAATCTCTGTGATAAAAACAATACAGGGTTCCTGTTGGATGGGTTCAATAACAGTATTGATGCAGAAACGATGCACCAGTTCTGTTCGCCGTTAGTATCCATTGCCCATTTCCAGAAGACTGAGTATTCCTCTGCTGATACGCTGGTTGTACCCGTTGAATGCTATAATGCTTTCTTCGGAGATATACAGTCGATCCGTGCTTCCTATTATATCAGCGACGACAGTTTGCAGGTATATGCAGGCGGTTTGCTGTTCAACGGTGAGATTCCACTTGGCAAGAACACCAGTCTGGGCACTATCCGCATGCCCCTTGACACCATCAAGACAGCCCAGAAGCTGACGCTTACTATCGTGTTCAGCGGGAATAAGTACGTCAACCATTGGGATTTCAAAGTCTATCCTACAGGCAGTGGAAAAGAAAAAGAGAGACCGGAAAGCCTCTCTTCTTCAGTGATCCGTTTGGGGCTCGAACCCAAGACCCCAACATTAAAAGTGTTGTGCTCTACCGACTGAGCTAACGGATCTACCTTATTGTGCAATCTTTCGAAAGCGGCTGCAAAGGTACGACTTTTTGCCGAAACTACCAAATTTATTCGGATGATTTTTTCTCCGGAGGGTCATTTTCGTTATCTTTGGTGACATATCGCTGGTAATAAGCGATGAGAAGTGTCGTAAGTGGCAGTGCAATGATCAGGCCGATAAATCCGAGCAAAGCGCCCCATACGGAGAGGCTGAGCAGCAGGATGGCAGGGTTGAGACCCATCGCCTTGCCCATGACCTTCGGCGTTACTACCATGTCACAGATAAGCTGTACGATGATAAACACAGCGAGTGCCATGATGAGGATAATCCAGAAGTTCTGACCTGTGTCGGCAGACTTCAGCAGGGCCAGGAGCACTGTGGGAATCAGGGCAAAGGTGTGCAGATAGGGCACCAAGTCCATAATGCCAATCATGATGCCGAGACCAATGGCCATCGGGAAGTCGATGATGGTGAAGCCGATGCAGAAGAGTACACCCATGATGAGGGCAACAAGTCCCTGACCGCGGATATAGTTGTTCAGCTCACGCTCCACATCGCCCATCAGTTCCCGCCAGAAAGGACGATTCTTCTTTGGGAAGATGCGGATCCAGTTGTCCGTCAGATACTCATAGTCGAGCAGGATGAAGAACATATATAATAAGGTGATGAACGATGCGATCACGCTGACGATGATGCTGTAGGTCTGTCCGAGGAAACTGAACAAGCCCGGCATGATGGTCTTCAGTCCATCCGTAAAGTCCTTGCTCTTGAAGAACTCTTCAATCGCAGTCTGGTTATTCGTAATCCATTCCGATATCGCCCCGGGAATAGAAGTGATATTGGCCGACTTCTGGATATAGTCGGTAGCGAGATAGCCCAGTTTCTCGAACTGCTCAATCATCGGCGGGATAATCAGGTAGACGACTCCCGAGATGACGGCAATGACGATCAGAAGCGTCAGTATGATGCTAAGTGCCCGGGGCAGATGTAGCTTCCGGTCTAGTAACTTCACCATCGGATAGAGCAGATAGGCGAAGAACCAGGCAATGACGAACGGCAACAATACGCTGCTGAGGTAGTCGATCAGCAAGAGGATGCCGACAACGAGCAGGGACCCTCCAATCCAACGGACTAACCGGTCAAAGGTGATGGTTTCTCTTGTCATATTCTTCTATTTTGTCACATTTGGCGGCAAAATTACCAAAACCTTTTAAAAATTGCAAAGTTTTTGCCGCTTTTTTTGTCTATTCTGATTATTTACGCTAATTTTGTCCCCCGATATGGGCATATTGTATATCGTTCCGACCCCAGTAGGCAATATGGAAGACATGACCTTCCGTGCCGTCCGTATCTTAAAAGAGGTGGATCTCATACTGGCGGAAGATACCCGCACATCGGGCATCCTGCTGAAGCATTATGAGATTAAGAACTCTTTGTTGTCGCACCATAAGTTTAATGAACATGGTACGTCGGCTAGTGTCGTTAGCCGTCTGCTGGCGGGTGAGAACGTGGCACTGATCAGCGATGCCGGTACGCCGGGCATCAGCGATCCGGGCTTCTTCCTGGTTCGCGAGGCCGTCAGGGCTGGGGTAGAGGTGCAGTGCCTGCCTGGGGCAACGGCATTCGTGCCGGCGCTCGTGTCAAGCGGCTTGCCTTGTGACCGTTTCGCCTTCGAAGGCTTCCTGCCGCAGAAGAAGGGACGCCAGACAAAACTGGAGTCGCTGAAAGGCGAGGAGCGCACGATGATCTTCTACGAGTCGCCTTACCGTCTGTTGAAGACGTTGCAGCAGTTTGCCGAGGTCTACGGCCCAGATCGCCAGGTGAGCGTCTGCCGCGAGATCTCCAAGATCCACGAGGAGAGCGTCAGGGGAAGTCTCGAAGAGGTGATAGCCCATTTCAAGGAGAAGGAGCCCAAGGGTGAGATCGTCATCATCCTTGCCGGCTTGGATAAGAATGCAAAAAGTGAAAATTAATAATTAACAACAAAAAGTATGAAGAAACTATTATTCTTTGCTGCCTGCACAGTGGCGGTAGCAAGTTGTAATCAGGATGCTGTGAAGAAGGCCGAGCAGGCTGCCTTGCAGCAGCGTGATTCTCTGGAGCAGATTATTGCACAGAAAGACAATGAGATCAACGACATGATGACCACTCTCAGTGACATTGAGGAGGGATTCCGCGAGATTACCGAGGCTCAGAACCGTGTGACACTCGCCAAGTCGGGTGAAGGTACCAACACCAAGCAGCGCATCACGGAGAACCTGCAGTTCATCCAGTCGGCTATGCAGCAGAACAAGGAACTCATCAACAAGCTGAAGCAGCAGGTACGTGAAAGTACCGTGAAGGGTGGACAGCTGAAGAAGATCATCGACAATCTGACTCAGCAGATGGAAGTCAAGGACAAGCAGCTTCAGGCTCTGCGCGAGGAACTTGACAAGAAGGACATCCATATTGCCGAGCTCGACGAGATGGTATCAGACCTGAACACGAACGTCGCTTCGCTGAAGGAGGAGAATACCCAGAAGACCGAGACCATCAGCACACAGGACAAGGCGCTCCACACGGCTTGGTTTGTCTTCGGAACGAAGAAGGAACTGAAGGAGCAGAACATCCTTGATGCTGGTGAGGTGCTTCGCTCTAACTTCAACAAGGAGTATTTCACCAAGATCGATATCCGCATCGACAAGGAGATCAAGCTTTACAGCAAGAGTGCCGAGATCCTGACGAGTCATCCTGCCAGCTCATATACGCTCCAGCGTGATGCCAACAAGCAGTATGTGCTCCGAATCACCAACCCCGATGCCTTCTGGTCTACCAGCAAGTATCTCGTCATCCAGGTGAAGTAAACGAAACTGTTTTAATTGATATTTAATCGGCTCCTGAAACCAAATGTTTTAGGAGCCGATAGCTTTTGAGTTGTTTGCAATAGTGTTCTTAAATATATTCTCCAAAAAGTTTGGCGGTTTC
>Ga0247608_10008272_pt1 | contig 10533 bp, 7 predicted proteins | sample 176DNAGHGlowgp2_FD_193490 | JGI IMG/M metagenome (GOLD analysis project Ga0247608, IMG submission 193490) | Sheep rumen microbial communities from Palmerston North, Manawatu-Wanganui, New Zealand - 1766 DNA GHGlow gp2 | ecosystem: Host-associated > Mammals > Digestive system > Stomach > Rumen ... | reverse complement strand
ACAACATACATATACTGATAAAGATGGAAACAAAAAATATCAAGATGCCTTTATACCTAATGTTGAAACAATAAATAATATGCGTAGATATAAAAATGGTTCATATTTACAAACAGGAATAAATGCTAAAATTGCATATGTAAATGATCCTAGAGCTGTCGAAGATACTATATTAGTAGATGCAGATTTTGCAAAAGCTATGGGATGGACTGAATCAAATAAAACATGGACAGATGCAGGATTTAAAGGAGCTGTTAAGGTTGTTAATGGATTAGAAAAACAATATGGAACTCAATTTGTAGCAAATGGAGAATCAATAATTAAACGTGGATGCTTCAATGTATCATTACAATTAGCTTTAAATAAAATATTAAATCTAGCTTATAATTGGGAACAAGAAAACTTCTATACTTTTGAAGATGTTGTTTCAAAAGTAAATAGAACAAGACTTAAAAATAAAAAAGATCAATTAACTGATAATGAAAAAGTAATATTAAACAAAGAATATAACCAATTTGTAAATACATATAGAAAAATAATTGATGATATAAAAAATAATAAAGATGATATTATAAAAATTATTGATAGCAAAATAGAATTAGATAATAAAATAGATGTAGCAAAGTATCTAAATAATAAATTGAATTTCAAATCAGAAGTATTAACAAAAGAAGATCCTACTATATTTGACTATTCATTTATTGTACGTAAACATTTAAATAAGGATAATAGTAACGAACTATATAAAGCTTTACAAGAAGATGTTTATATAGCTAATAATAAAGACAACAGTAAAATTGAATTTGATACAGATGCTTTCATTGGTACAGCATATATTCGTATGGATAATGAAAACTTTGCATCTCATAAACAAACAAATCCTAATATTACAGGTGAAGATATTTTAGCTCAAGAAGATCTTGATAGTAGAGGTAGTGTAGACAAAGGTGCTCTATTATCATTTACTCTAGATCAACAAATGGCAGCCAGCGTAGGATATAGATGGCGTGATTTTATAGTAGAAAATAAAATTATATTAAAGAAAGCACGAACAGCAAATAAAATTGTAGAAAATGGTTTTACAGATTTCGATGAAAAAATAATTAATGAATTAAATGCACAACAAATAGAAGAAAAAGATATTGTAGAATTTACTAATAACTTTATAGAAAAATATGCAAATGAAAATACATCAATATGGATACAAAATAAATATGCTGAAATGTTTAAAAAATATGTAATAGCTCATTATTATATATTACATAATATTGATACTAAACATTTTAAATATTCATTAATGGATATAAATAATATGGCCAAAACAGAAGCTGCAAGAAGCTTAGTTGGAAACTCAGGATTAGTATATGAATACCAATACTCAAGACATCTTGCATCAAGAAGCCAAATAGTTGGAGACACTTCATTAAAACAAGGTGAAATAAGATTACCATATAATCAAATGCTTGTATTATTAAACTCAGCAGATATAGATAAGACAATAAAAACTGATCTAGTAAGTGATAAAAAATTAGAAGAATATAGAGCAAAATATACAGATAAAGTAGAATTAGTAAACTACTTAATTAAAAATGGTATATATGAATACACAAAAATTAATGGTAAAAAGCATGTAAACTATGAACTTAAAGATGCTAAATATGAAAATATAGGTGGTGTAAAAACTTTAATTTATGTTGGAGATATTAATTTCAATACAAAAGAAGGTATCTACAAAACTGAAATGAGCACATTCGCTGTACGTGTTCCTGTACAAAACTATAATGCTATTCCAATTGTAAAAGTAATAGGATCAACTACACATGCTTCTACAGAATGCTTTAGTTATATTTACAAAATGATTGGTGGAGATAATGATGGTGATACTGCAGCATTTATACCAGTAGATAGAAGGGCCATCAAAGATGAAAATAGTCCATTAGCAAAACTAGATTCTACTAAACAAACTTATTATGATTCTATAAAAGCTATAGAAGGTACTGATATAGAAACTAAATATGATTATATAACTAACGTAAATGAAGATTGTCTTTACTTATATAAAAATGATAATAGATATTTAATGTCTGATTTTACAGATAAATATGTATCTTCGGATATGAGATATGCTTATTGGGGTAAATTTGCTTTAGGTAACTTTAAAGGCATTAGAGGAAATAGACCACATTATGCCTACTATGAATTATGGAATAATATGTATAGTAAAGAATTTAATAAAATATCAGTAAATGAGTTAGAAAAAATATATGGAAAACAATTAGATAAAGAATTAACAGAAGTTGATAGCAAAAATAATCCAAGTATAAATGCCGAAGACACAAAGGCATTCTGGGTAAATGTATATACATTACAAAAAACAAAAGGTGAACCGATTAACAATCGTGTTCCTAAAACTAATAAAGACTATATAGATAATTATAATACAGATACTATTAATAAATTCTATGAAGACCATATAGAAGAAATATATAAAATGCGTTTAATAGATGCAATACTTACAGAGAATCCAGAAGCATTATTACCTAAACTTAATGAATCTGATCTATCTGAATGTGAATATAAAGTATTTAAAGAAGCAAATGCAATTACATTACAACGTTCACGTATTTCTAAATTAGGTATTAATATGGTAGGAAGTAAACGTAAGATAATGTATATGGGAACTGCTACAAGTATTTATACACATATGAATGCTGATGATAAAAAAGGCATTAAATGGATACAATATTATGGAGTAGATCCTAAGAATGTTACTATTGAACAACTACTTGAAAAGAATTATAAAGATAGAAATACTTTACAAACATTATATACAGTATCTGATAAAGAACTAAAAGAATTATTAGATAAAAATTTCAAACCACAAATAAATGTTAGTGATGAAACATGTGATTTAAAAGAAATAAAATCATTTATATATGATACTATCATTACAATAAAAAATCTTAAACAGGATTATATCACAATAAAAGATTTATTTAGTAAAACGGATTTAACATATAATGATATTTATGAGGCACTAAAAGATACTTATCTATTAAAAGAAGGAAGTTCATATGAATTAAATAGTAACATAAAACATGATACTTATATATCAACAATAATAAAAGATATGCAAGGTAACAATAATAAAGTAAATAGATTTATGCTATTACAATTAAAAGCTTCACTATTTGGAGTATTTAGAAAACAAGAAAATTTAAATGCATCTTCTGCTGACGACTATATTGATCAATATAAAAAACAAAAAATATTGACAAGACCATTAATAGATGAAATAGATACACTAGCACAAAGTCCTATTTCATTATCAAAACATGGTACAGTTATTTTTGATCCTACAGCAAAATACAATGAATATGAAATGAGTACAGCATCATTCATTCAAGATAATGTAAAAAGACATATAACTTATAATGGTGGTATTGAACAAGATCGTACAACTGCAATGGGTATGAGTCTTGTTAATATGGAAAATGATAATATAAAATTTAATGTAGATGATACAACAAGAGAAAATCAAAAAAATGAACGTTCAGATTATATGAAAGCATTAAATAGATTAACAAATCCAAAACAAAATAAAGATGCTCTAACATATAAAATAAATTATATAATTAAATCTGAACTATTTAGAAATGACTTTACAGAATTACCTGGAACAGAGTCAAGTAGATACTATATAAATACTTTAAATGCAATAAAAACAATTGAAGATATTTTAACAGAAATACGCAATGACTTTAACTCTTTAGAAAATAATAACGATATGATTGAAAGATTTTATGAAGCAATTCGTACATTAGATAATTATGATATACCTTTCTATAGAGTATGCAATGCTATATTTAATGCTTATACTACTATAAATAACTATGATTCTACGTATAACAAAAATAGTAATCGTATAGATAAACGTGACGTAAATGTACCTATTTTAAATAAAACAAAATATTTAATTGAACTTTATCTTGGTAAAATATATAACAATAGAAAACTATTTATAAAGGATACAAATGCAATTGTAAATAGTAAACCTAAAGTTAAATATATTGTAGATTATTTACTAGGCACAAATAATTTAGATACAGAATTATATTTATTAACAGGTGATTTAAGAGATAATAGTGGTAATATTCATTCAACTAAAGATAATAATGATACTGTATATAATAGATATTGGAATGTAGAAATTGGTGCAAATACTAAATATGATGATGTTGATTCATCAATATTACAAAGATCTAGAATTGCAGAAACATTATTACTAGGTCAACCTTTAATTGAATATCAAGAATTTAATAATAATATAAAAACACAATTACAAGAATTAATAAATGAGATTGATTTTAATGTATCTGTCTATGAAGATAATACAAAACAAATGAAAAACTATGAACAAATTAATAAAGGATTAACTAATTTAGAAAAAGTATTATTAGAATTTACAAAGGAATATATAAGTCCTACTGGAGAAAAACAAAAGAATAAAGTAATTAATATAAAGAAAACATTTATTGATATAAATAAGAATCGTTCTGATCTAAAACAATTACATAGACAAAAAGAATTAATTGAAAAACGTATAGAAAATATAAAAGATACTATATATGAATTAGAAAAAATGTATGAAGGTATTAATGATATGGATGCATTAGTTGATAATTTAAAAGGACGTATTAAAACATTAAATCAAGAAATAAATGATATAAATGAAAGAGCATATAAATATGCTTATGATACAAACATTACTAGTTTAGTACCATACATGCGTTCAAGTGATATGCGTTCAATAAACGATTATAATATAAATATTAATCGACCTAAATTATTAACTACAAAAGATTTAAAAGATTTCCAACATAGCAAAATAATGGAAATGGAAAAATATCAAAGTAATTTAAATGACTTCTTTATTCCTTTTGTTATGAATATTGATGGTAAATTCTCTTTAGAAAATATAGATTTTAAAAAAGCATATAAATTTTATAAAGAACATTATCCTATGTATAAATTTACAGGATTACGTATGACTAATGATAAGCAACAAGAAGGATTATTAAAAGGTATAAATGATTATGCAAAAAAAGATGAACAACAATGGCGTGAAGCACACCCAGATGATAAACCAAAACAAATTAAAGAAAATATTAAATTTAAATCAGTAAAAGAATTATCTAATTTCTTTGAACAAATAGAAGGTAAATATGAAACTGAAGGAATTGAAAATAAATTTAAATTAAATAATAAAGAATACATAGGTGTAGAAAAAGGTACAGATATTTCTTTAGTAGAAAAATACTTAACACCTACATTGATTGAATATGATATTAAAAATGCTAATGATTTAAAAGAATTCTATAAACAATATCTTGAAGGTAATTATAAATTAGGTATTACAAATACAAATGATTTTATGGAAGCTATGGATACTTCCTTTGTCCCTTATAAATTAAATGGTAAATTCTCAAGAGTCATATCAAAACTAAATAATATAGAAAAGACATTAATGAGATTTAGTGTAGGATTTATAGTAAGAAATGCTTTTGATACAATGTACCAAACACTATCTAATATGGATAGAGAACTAGGTTATAAAGGATCATACTTAATTAATTTCCAAGCAGCACACAAATTATTAAAACAATCAGAAGATATATTTAATATATATCAACAATTATCTGAAGAACGTTTATTAACACTAACTGAAATTCAAATGAATTATAAACAACTTAAAGAATTAGTTTCTGTTGGGGAACAATCTTTACCACATATATTAGATAGATTAGATTTAATAATAGATAAATTAAATACATATGCAGATTGTATAGAGAGTATACAAGGATCTGAATCTATGATAAGAACTATGTCAAATAAAGCAAGATATGCAAAACAATTAATTAACTCTTTACAATTAACTAAAAAAGAAATAAGTACAAATTATAATAAAGATTTAATTCTTAAAAATAAATCATTAGAAAATGCAATCACATTCTTAATGAATATTCAATTTGCAGAATATTATAAATTATATGATGGTTATACAAATAAATATGGGCAATATACAAAAGGATTAAGAGTTGATTCTAGTACAGAATACAATGAAACTACAAAAGAATTACGTATACCTTATAGTAAAATAAGACACATAATAGAAAAACAAAAAGATATACAAGGATTTGAAAATATGTTATTTGAAGTATCTGCATTAATGAATACACAAGCAGAACAAGACTATTTAAAAGAAAAACAATATGATGTCTTAAATACACTAATGAACAATTATTTAAGTAATGTTGCGACAGAAAATAATGATACTTATATACGTGATATAGAAAACCAATTAAGTTTAGAGGATGTTCAAAAAGAAATAAATAAAGCTAAAGCTAATTATAAAGGAGATTTAGCAGCATGGTTTGCTAAACATAATAACTTTGATTTATATGAACATGCAAATACTTTAATAGAAAATCGTGCACGTATAATAGGATTTATATTTAATAGAAATATGTATGGACATTCATTCGATACATCAGTATCTAATTCATTAAAAAACTGGTTCAACTATGGTTTGCGATCTCCATTAGAAACTCAATTAATGTATGATATGCCTTATATATCATTCCCTATTAGATCAATACGTAACTGGTCTGATAGAATATTAAATCCAAGATTTGCAGTATTAATGGACGATATAATTGATGGTGTATATGGACAATATGAAGATGAAGATGGACAATTTAATGAATGGATAAAATTCATGATTGCAAATGGTTGGCTACCTATTACTAATAAATTTGGTATTAGAATGGGTAATGGTATGTTTGATGTATTATCTTTACTTAATAATACATCAGGATATATAGAACAAAGAAGAAGTCCATTATTACAAGCAGTATCTAAATTAATTGATACACAAGATTGGAAACAAGCAATATCAAAACTAGCTATAATAGGTGCTACAACAAAAGCAGCAAACATTATTTCTCCTAAAAATATAACTTATAAAAATGGAGAAGTAACTTTAAAAAATAAAACAATAGGTAATTCTATGTCTATCTTCTTTGATTATAATAATTATAATGATTATGATACATATAATACTATAGGTAACTATTCTAAATACACACCAAATAAATACAAATTAATTAATAATAATCGTTGGATTAAATATGAAAATATTTATAAAGAATATTACACTAAATATGGTAAACGTAGATCACAATCAAAGGATCCATATGATATTGTTCAACAAATTAAATGGAATAGATTAGTTCAATCAATAAGAAACAAATATAGAAAATAAAAAATAAAGAGGGTACTAGATAGTACCCTCTTTTACTTATTTAAATTAATTCATCTAGAAATTTATCTAAACCTTCTTCGTTTTCATCGAGAAATTTATCTAAGCCTTCTTCATCTTCATCAAGGAATTTATTTAAATCCTCTTCATTTTCTTTAGACATTACTTCCATTTTCTTATCAATATAATTTTCGTTTACAGTTTTTTTCATTTATAATTTTCCTCCCTTACTGTAATATTATATTAAAAATAATTATATTATAAGAGCATTTATATGGTATCTCTATATCATAATCGACAGATTCAACATCATCAATTGGTTCAATACCACAATAAATATCCTCTTTATTTAATATATTATTTTCAATTCTTAATTTAATAATTTTAATATATTTATCTTTTAGTTCATTTAAATCATATAAAGTTACTTGATTACCATTTATTTCATAACGATAATCATCATCAGGAATTCTTAATTTTTCTATAAAATTTATAAAATCTTTAACGGTCATAACAAAAATAAAGCCCTATATAAAATAGGGCTTATATTTATTTTGTTTGTGCCTTTTTTAATAAAGCAATTACTTCTTTTTCCAAACTCAATAAAGCATCTACTTCAAGTGAATCTAATTTCTTTCCTGATAATTTTTGTCCTACAAAATTAATAAGCTCTTGGTTCTTTGCAGATAATGTTCTAATTGATTGACAAATATCTTCTTTAGTTCTAACAGGAGCTGCAGCTTTATCTGTTGAATATTGATATAATAATTTACCAAGTTCAGGAGTTGCCATAGTATAAGAAGATTCCATACCAGGTAATCCTTTTTCTACAAGTAAACTATGATCTTCTTTATCAATATTAAAAGTAACATCACATTCAAAATCAAAACCTTCTCTTAAATCTGGTTTAAGACCAAATGTTTTAGGAACCATTTTACCTTTACTATCTGCTACTAAAGCTGTATCTGATTTAGCACGTGCAGTAATAAAGAAATGTTTCTTAGATTTTAATATTAATTCTATTGTAGTATTAAGTTTCATACCGATGTTTAACCAGTTACTATAACTGTTTCCACCAGACATATCTACAATAGATTTTTGTTCTAGTAATCCACCTTCTTTACTCCAGAAATGTGTCATACTATCAATGATAATACAATCAATATCATTCATGTTTTCTAATTCTTTTAAAGTTGCGTCTAATTTTTCTGTAGTAAATGGTGCATTAATAGGTAAATAATTATAAATACCTATATTAGAATATAATGTTCCTCTACCATATTCAGTATCAATAAGAACAATATGTTTCCAAGCTTCTTGTTCACTACATTTACGAATAGATTGAACAACACCATTGGCCATTAATAAACTTGATAAAGTTTTACCTGAAAAAGTTGGCCCATAAATAAATACTTTTAAAGGTTTTAAAATTTTTGTTGCTGGTTGTAATGTAATCATTTAATTTTCCTTATCCTCCTTATTTATATAGTTGACAATTATAATGACAACTTACTAGTTTTCCATTAATATTTTTATGTTTAATACAGTATTGAAGTATTTTTATTTTTTGGATTCTTCTTTAGTATCTTTTTTCTCTTTATAAAAAGGACATTCTTTCTTTCCGAAATCTGTATTATTTAATATATTACAAATCTTATTGTAATTAGATATACATTTTTCTTTATTACATTTTAATTCGTTAAACATAATTATTTACATAAATCTTTATTATAATTAGTATAATAAAAGATTCCATCAAATATTAATTTAAGTTCTTCCTCGTTAAAATTATCTAACCATTCAGATAGATTATCTGAAGTTTTAGGAATGTCTTTATTTTTTATAAATTGTTTTGCAATTTTAATTAAGTAATTAATAATATGTGAAGGAGAATATTGCGAATGTTTAAATATACTAAGTATATAATCTTTATACATAATTAAAATTTATCCTTTCTTTCTAATACTTCTTGTCTGTATTGTGACATATCAGAATACTCTAAGGCAATACCTTCACTTTGAAGGTATGCTAAAAAATATTTAGGAAAACAATTAATAGAATCTTTATTTAAATTATTAAATATATTTCTTAATTTATCAAGAACGTTTTTATTTAAAGAACCATTATTAACATAATTTTGTGCAGCATTAATTAAAGTTTGTTTAGTATTAAAATCTATATTAGAATTATCTAATATAGATTGATTATATATAGAACATTCTTTAATAATGCTAATATATTCTTTTTGTTCTACAATAGTATCTTTAGATATTTCTGTTAATAATTCAACTGCAAGTTCTTGAATATTATTTACTTGAAAATAATATTTAATTAATTCTAAATCTTTTAAACCAAAAACACTGTATTTATCGACAATTTCTTTAAGTGTCATAAATTAAATCTCCTTAAATTTCAATGTCTTTATAATGAAAACGTTCATCATAAAGCCATAAAGGTTTCTTTTTATTTACTATATCTTCTAATTCTTCACAAGATTTAGAAGGATATAAATTTAAAAAAGATATAGGTGGATCAATATAATAACCTCTAGTATCATTATAAACCCATATTTGATTTGTATTAGGTCCCAACATAACTAGATATTGATCAGGTAGTTTAGTTCTTTTATTTTTCTGCGTCATATTCTTCATAAAATTCTTCCGTTTCATAACCATTATGAATAGTCCACTCTCTAAACTCTTTATCATCTTGATTAAAATCTAATTCATTTTCTGAACCATCTGATAAAAGCTCACCTGCAAAGCACATACCACATTCATAATAAGTTGATGTGATAAGAATATCTGGATTCATTGCTTGTGCTTGGCGTTGCCATTCTTGTAATAATGGTATTGGTGGAGTCCAAGCTGTTGCTACATATATATCTATATTATTAATATTATTTTTTAATATTTCATCGATAGAATCTATATTAATATAACAATCATCAGCATTCCATTTGGTTCCCCAATAAACACAACGCCAATCATACCAGTTAAACCAATCTTTACCTTTTAATTTTTGTAGATGAGCATCATTATTTCTAAATTGAGGTGGACATTGTTTTATAGTTTTAGGTTCGGGAACTATTCTATTAAAATCTAATGTTAAACTACCATTTTTTCCACCTTTTTCTAATAAATACTTTCTAACAAATTTCAATAAATCATTAGGTGTTTTTGCAAATATATGAATATTATTCTCACACCAAT
>Ga0247608_10008271_pt1 | contig 10535 bp, 12 predicted proteins | sample 176DNAGHGlowgp2_FD_193490 | JGI IMG/M metagenome (GOLD analysis project Ga0247608, IMG submission 193490) | Sheep rumen microbial communities from Palmerston North, Manawatu-Wanganui, New Zealand - 1766 DNA GHGlow gp2 | ecosystem: Host-associated > Mammals > Digestive system > Stomach > Rumen ... | reverse complement strand
GTAATGAGAGTTTAATAAGGTAATGATAAAGGAGGGCAAACCATGATTATTAAACGTATGAATCTCGAGACTGCATACTATGTTGATATGATTCAGAATAATGGATTCCGAATTGAAAATGAGGATGCATATTCTCCTATCGATCCTGCAATGCTCGTTAATTCATCAAAGTTTACTGACACTGAATTCAGATGTGACTGTGGTGCTTTCATTGGTCAAGATATCATTGGACAGAAGTGTCCGAGATGTGGTACTGAGATTGCACTTCACAGTCTTAACTTCAGATATACTGGGTGGGTTGATATCTATCCCCACCGAGTTATCACACCTGCATATTACTCATTGCTTAAACGTGCAATTGGTCAGAACATGATCAACTTCATTGTTGGTAATTATAAAGCTGACCATGATGTTAAGTACAATGAGAATGATACAGAGTTTGAGAAGAAGCAGAAGACTAAGAAGCGTGGTCGTGTAGCTGCTAATGATATCTCAACAATCATCAAAAAGATTCCTAAGAGCAAACATCATCTTATGGGAATCGGTCATGATAAGTTCTATGAGAACTTTGAAGAAATCATGAACACATGTTATTCAAAGCCTCATGCTGAAGAGATTGAGAATCTGATTAAGAATAAGCGTGATGTATTTACTTCTAAGATTCCGATTTACTCAACAGCTTTCAGACCTACAAACACAACAAGTGAAAGTAAGTTCTATCCCACTATCAACAGATGGCTTGCTAAGATCGTTTCTCTGAATTGTCATCTTAAGTTCATGAATCTCGATCTTGAGATTATTCAGACACTTAACACAATTCAGAATAACTGGCTTGAAGCAACTGATTATCTGATTGAATCTGAAATGGATAAGAAGACTGGATTCATCAGATCTGAAATTGTAGGTGGACCTTTCCAGTTCTCTTCAAGAGCTGTTATCACACTTGACTCATCTTTGAATATTGATGAAATCGATCTTCCTTATTCTATGATGATTATCACATATCAGTATAAGATTGCACATATGCTTGCTGTTCGTAAGAACATGACACTTGAGCAGGCTTGTCTGTATGTGCAGACTTATTACAATGATCCTGAGATTATCAAGTGCATGGATGAGATTATTGCAAAGGGTGCATGGGCTATTATGCTTCGTGAGCCTACAAACAATCTTGCATCGATTTGTCTGTGTCGAATCCGTAGATATAAGCTTGATGAGAATGATGATACGATGAGCATCACCGAGGAGTGTCTTGCTGGTCTTAATGCAGACTTCGATGGTGATCAGCTTGATCTGTTCATGCTGTTTGGTGATAAGATCAAAGATATGTTCAAGCAGTTCCATTACTCTTGCATGACTAACTATGTCACTGGTGAAGTGACTCTGTCAAGACGTGAGTGGTGGGCTATTTCTGCTGGTCGCATTAGTGAGTAATACTGTATAACCAGGGGCACATGCCCCTGGTTATATTTTTATTATTAAATATTTATATAATTCAGATGTAAGCAGACGCTTACATACCTGAATTAAAAAGGAGGAAAACGTATGAAGTATCTTGTATCAGTATCCAAGTTCAAGGATAAACCAAGTTTGGCTTTACTTGAACAGACTGTCAGAATGGTTAGCTGTAAATCGGAAGATCCACATTCACTTGTGTATCACATGCTTCGATATATAGCTGATCACACAAGCAATGTTCTGAGATTTGACTTTAAGCAGACTAATGAAGTCAGACCCGGACTGGAGTATGATAATACTCACAATAATGGATCAGTTGGAACTATTCGTGCTGATGTATATAACAGCGATGAGTTCTACGTTATCCATTATCGGAAATTCCGTGAATCGGATTTAATCAAATTTAAGGAGGAAAACGAAGATGAGTAAGGTTACAAAAGAGCAGCTCGATGAACTGATTGCTGCATATGCAAAGGGAGAACCCAAGATCAGTGATGAAGAGTATGATAAGCTCATGGAAGAGTATATCGCTGAACACGGTGAAGAAGCAAGACCGTTCAATCGTAACAAGCAGAGTTCTGCTGTAAACGATATTGTTGGTACTCTTCCGAAGCTGTATGGTGTAAAGAAGCCGATGCGTGAAGGTATGCCGACATTCGAGAAGTGGCTTAATGCAAATGGACAGAAGTTTTATACCGAAGATGATGACGATTCGAAATCAAATATATTGATCATTCAGCCTAAGTTCGACGGCTGCAGTGTTGCATTTGACACTAAGAGCAACAGATTCTTCACAAGAGGAGATTACGATAATGGTGAATCTCTCGATGTGACAGATCTGTTCAAGAATAAGATTGATAAAATCAAGCTTTCATTCAATGGCTTTGAAGACTATGATGATGTGGAAGCTGTTAAGTTCGAAGCTATCATGGATGAAGAGACTTATAATGACTATCTCGCAAGTGGTAGATTCCCGAAGCCGTATAAGACTCCGAGAAGTGCTGTGTCTGCAATCATCTCTGGTAGAATCATGGAACTTGCTGATGTAATCAATCTTGTTCCGTTGAGATATTATGTTGATGGAAAACAGAAGCTGCATCCGGCTCTTTCATCATTATCGAGAACTATATATTTTGATTCTATCGTCAGTGATGTTTCAACACTCAATGCAAGAATCGATGATGCACTGACAGATACTCAGACATTCATCGATTGTATTCTTGAAAACAATGCATCTGTTCGTATTCATGATGACTATTATGAATGTGATGGCGTTGTTGTTTCTGTGGTTAGAAATAAGGACAGAAGCATCAATACGCAGTATGAAGTTGCAATCAAGATTCTTGAGAATATTAAGACAACAAAGCTTCTTGATATCAGATGGCAGTATGGTAAGGGTGGAAACATCACACCAGTTGCTGTTCTTGAACCTGTTATGTTTGGTAACATCACTGTTACTAACTGTGGACTTGGTTCATTCGGTCATGTAAGCTCGATGGGTCTTAAGAGAAATGACACCGTCAGAATCATGCACAATATCGTTCCGTATTTCGTATCGAGTGAACATGACGGTGATGAGATTATTCCGATGCCAACACATTGTCCTATCTGTGGTGCAAAGCTGAATAATGGAATGCTCAAGATCATCCGTTGCAGTAATCCTAAATGCGATGGTTTGAAGATGGGCAAAATCATCAAGTATGCTGAAACAATGAAGATGTTCGGTGTTGGTGAAGGCGTTATCTCGAGAATGTTCAACATGGGATATGTTAAGACAATCGCAGATCTTTATAAGATCGATGCTGATAATCTGATGATGGAATCTGGATTCGGTGAATCAAGTGTTAAGAAGCTGATCGAGAATATCGAACGAGCTTCTACAAATGTTCCCGTTGAAAGATGGCTCGGTTCACTTCCAATTCAGAATGTTGCAGTAGCAACTTGGAGAAACATTTTGGACGATGTATATGGCCGAGATGTTTCAGCTGGAGACGAAGTCAGAAGACTCTTTATGAATACTAAACCTGATGAATTCATCACTCTGCTGGATTGGTATAATAAGGATCATAACATGTTCTATGTTAGAAACATCATCAACTATGTTAAGAATAACTGGGATGAGGCACATGAACTGATCAAGCATGTAACATTCAGCAGTACGAATAAACTCGGAACAAGAGGCTTGGTTGTTGTCAGCGGCACACGTGATAAGCACCTGATCGACAGACTGGAACGACTTGGATATAATGTGACGGATCAGTTCCATAAGGATGCTATTGCAGTACTGGTTCCGTCATATAATTTCCAATCGTCTAAAACTAAGAAAGCTAACAAATACGGTATCGAAGTTATTGAAATTTATGACTTCCTCGAGCGTTTTGTAAGTGGGGGATTCTAATATCCCCCACGCCCCTCGGGGCTTTCTGTATTTCCAAGGAGGTAATACCAATGCCGAAGATCTATGTAGAATACACATTAATCAATGATATTAAAAATCGACTTTCGAGAAATCATAATATTACCGCATTTCATGATCTGAATCTTCAAATCGGTAAATTAATTGGTAAAATAGAAACTGCATTCTCTTGTGACGTTAAGTATCACACCGATAAGTATAATGATTTCTGGATTGAATTCCATCCAAGTGATGATTATATTATCGAGATCGATATTAATGTTGATCCAAAGAATTTCAAAGGCAGTAAGATTGAAGCAGCTATGCATGTTGAGTTGATGAATGTCAAGTATGACAGTGAAATTGATAAGAAAACTTATAAGAGTATCTTTATCGAAGATTTCATTATCACAAACGATGGTATTATTCCAACAAAGGATGATCGTCGTGTAATTGATGCTTCATTGTATGCTTTGATTGTTGGGAATGGAGTTTTAGCAAGCGTGAATAATTGGTTATTCAAAATTACAAAGGGTGTGACTAAATATGAGTCGTGAAAAAGAAGAACGAATGTTGAATCGATTAAAAGATCCAGCTGAATCACATGATGAAACTAATGACATTGTCAATTTCATAAATTCAACAATCAAGAGTGGAAACACTGTATGGTTGGTAACTGATTGGCACTTGTGGAGACGTGATAAGAAAGGTGTGTCAAGATGCCATAAGCGAGATGACTTTAATACTATTCTGAATAATGTAAAAGAAGTTGTCAAAGATAATGATCTATTGATTAATCTTGGTGATTTGGTTGATGGCGAATTCGCAGATAAAGAAGAGCTTAAGAATGAATTGTTATCACTCGGAAAGAAGATGATTCTTGTAAGAGGTAATAATGATTTGTTTGATAAGAGATTCTACAAGAGCTGCGGATTCAAATATGTTGTGGATTCATTTGTTTGGAAAGATATCTTATTTAGCCACATGCCAGCTAAGAATGATAACACATTAAATATTCATGGTCACATCCATGGTTACAGAACATACTGGATTCCGTATAAGAACCATATTGATGTTGCAGCTTATGAGGGTAGAATTAAACCTGTCAAGCTCAAGTCAATAATCTCAAAGCAGAAAGAATATGCAAAAACCATTAAAGAGGATCCATCCCACTTTAATGAATATGCAAAATATCAAAATGATAGCGAACTGATATTCATGTCAGCGATGTTATCACTTGATAAAATGTATGTACCCGATCCTTTCGAGGATTAATTTAATTGAAGGAGGATAATATATGCCTAATATTTTTGTCAATGTATATGATGGATCTGGATATTTTGATTACAGAGTTAGAGTGTCAAGCAACAGATCCGCATTCATCCCATTTGATGATAAAGTCCGAGGATTCACGAGATCATTCTTGGATAGAGTTATGAAGGAATCAGTTGATTTTCGTATAACAAAAACAGTTGGATTCTATAAGAACTTCTATCCTGAGAATATCACGATTGCTTTAACTGTTAAGATCTCTAAGCTCCGTGACAAGTTTATCAAAAGCGGTAAGTATGACAAGTATGATGACAACATCCAAGCTGAGATCGAAATGATCGATGATTGGAATTCAAATTTCAAAGAATAATGGAGGAAAGAAATGAATAAGAAGAAGGAAAACAAGTTTTTCAAAACTGTAAAGCATGCTGTAGCTCATGCAGCTATTGCAAAAATCAGTGGATATCTGATCGACTATGCACTCGGAATTGCTGATTCGAAATTCATTTACCGTATTGACTTACAGCATACTGATACAGAAGGTGCAATCACAGAAGTCTTCGGTAAAGGCTTAGGTTTCACTGTTCGTTCTGATTCTGGTGAACCTGAATATTCGACTCATGATTTTATCGAGTTTATCCCAATCAGATATGATAACACAAACAAGTATATCAATTTCACCAAGTATAATGGTACAATAATTGGTGTATACATCGATAAAGCTACAACAACTGATGAAGGTAATATCAATAATCTGAAAAGAAATGAGTTATTCTGTTTGAATACTAAGACTGATATTACAAACCTCAAAGCATTCACAAGAAAGCTATTCGAAGTTCGTAACAGACAGAACAGAGATGAGCGTGTCGACAATCTTTCAACTGTTATCTACAGAGGAAGATTCAACAACAATATTTGGATTAATTCAAAGCTCAGAACTTTCGATGATGTATTTATTCCGTCAGCTGATAAAGAAAAGATCATGAATCATGTTAATGCATTCATAGATAAAAGAGATTGGTATATTAAGAATAATATACCGCATCATCTCGGTATCATGCTTTATGGTGAACCTGGAACTGGTAAATCAAGTATTGCACAAGCCATCGTTGACAGTATTAACAATGTATCAGACTTTATCATCGTAGAAGGTAACGAGATTAAATACATCGATTCTATATTTGACAATCTGATCAATCAGCATGCATATGATGCTTCTTTATACCGTGTCATTCTCTTTGAAGATGTTGATACTGGTCTGTCTGATATCAATCGTGATAAGTCAGATCTTTTAATTCCAAAAGCAGATAAGGTTGAATCCAAGGAAACTGATCTGGCTGGTATTCTCAACTTCCTTGATGGAATCAGATCTCCTACTAACTGCATCTTTATCTTCACCACTAATCATATTGAGAATATTGATCAAGCTATTCTCAGACCTGGTAGATGTGATGTTAGTATTGAAATCAAGAATGTCTGTGTTGAAACACTGCTTGAGTTCTTGAATTTCCATTTCCCCGAAGAGAACATCACACTGCCTAAGACTTACAAGGTCAAGGATGGTATTACTTTTGCAGAATTACAGAACCATATTGCAATCGGTGAAACATCCGATGATATTATAAAATTCTGCAAGAGAGGTAAAAGTGAATGATATTCTTTATAAGTGATATTCATCTTGGTGTAAAACTTCCATTTGAGGATTTTGATAAATCATTAGATGAAATATTCAAACTCATTAAGGAACATGAAGAACCGTGTAAAGCGATCATGGTATGTGGAGATCTGTTCGATCATCATCTCAGTATCGAGGAATTTATGTATGCTGCTAAGTTTGTGGTAAAGCTTGTTCTCAATTATTGTGGCAGGGATGGAGTTAAACACGTCCCTGTTCACATTATTGAAGGAACATTCTCACATGATAGAAAACAAACAAAGATCTTTCTGCCAATTCTTAATGAGCTTGATACAGCTCGAGTATACTATTATGAGACTGCAACATCTGTTAAGTTGAGTGATGGAACAAAGATTCTCGTTCTACCACAAGAATATGGTAATGTTGATTATTCCGATTTGTTCAATGATAAGTATGACTTGATCGTTGGTCATGGTCCAATCAGTTCTCACACTAAAACAGTTGTTGAAAGTCATGGAACTGAGATAATGCATTCAGTTGAACAACTTGGTGATATGTCAAAGTTATGTGTATTCGGTCACTATCATGAGTATACTGATTTTGGAAATGGAGTATATTATACTGGTTCATTATTAAGATTCAGATATGGAGAAGATACTGATAAAGTATTCTTTATGTGTGATGATAAGTATAATGTAACCACAATAAAGAATCCATTTGCAAAAGAATTTAAAACCTTTGAAATTAGCAATCCTGATGAGTTACGTGATGCTTTATCAAACAACATTGATACACCACATCGATTTGTCATTCACCCGAAGAATGATGAAGAACTTAATACTTATCATGTAATCATGAATGTAAATAAGTTGAATCAGAATGTTAAGTTCAAAGTTGACACATCTGAAAGAGTTGAAGATACTGTTAAAGATGTTGAGTCACATGATGTTGATAATACAACAAACGTGGATGAACCAATTCCGTCATTAATATCTTATATCAGTGACAGATATAACATTAATGCTGAAAAGGAAATTCATGAATATGAAGCTAAGATAAATAAGGAGTCTTAATTATGCTCAAGAAGTTAACAATCACATTTGATTATGTCGTCGATATGATTGACAAAGTCGATACGAATGGTAAGAAAAAGACTATTAATGTCTACACAAAAAGTTGGGGAATCACTGAGTTTAACATTATCAAATCGAATCCCTCAATCCTTCAGTTCAAAACCATTGATGGTGATTTTATTGGATTTAATCTCAATGATGGTATTAAATCTTATGTGATTGAAAATGTGTAATAGTGTTGTGGGGGCTTGAAGCCCCCACATCTATTATTTCAACATTTCATATTTATATCATTAATATGTTACAATAGTAACAGATTCAAACTGAACACTGTGAACTCGACGGATTGGAAATATCCGTATGAAAGGAGATGATAACATGGGATAAATTTATATCCCAGACACCGATGGTGTCATTGTTATTTGTGATTAATCGCAAATAATTAAAAAAGAACACACAAAAAAAATATCCACAAACTCATCACAGTGCTCGGTTTGAATTACATATCAGTCTTAAAGGAGGAATAAAAATGACTGATTTTATTGTGACCAAGTATGGGTTATCAATCAACCCAGAGATCCTTTTTAATGATCATGATATTTATCATATGGAAATTCGTGATCAGAAAGAAGGACCAGTGAAAACGAAGAATGTGACACATGTAAAGAACCTTAAGTTCGCATCAATGGATGATGAGATGTTAACATTCTTCAATAAAATGTATCCGGAATTTATCGTGAGTATCGATATGAAAATGATCGGTACCGATCCCGATAAGTACTGGATCACAACTGACAGTCTCGGGAAGTATATTCCACTCATGGTCGAGACAGTAGTTGGTCGTAGCATCAACAAAGCACTGTTGAACAACAGTAACGACGAGAATGTAGCAGTCATTATATTTGATATTGATAACATCATCCTTGGCACATTGCTCGATTCAACTGATGATGCAGTTAATATCAAACTGGGTAAGAATTCTCTTTACACTATCAAGTCTGATGAACATGTGGTAGAAAATACGCTCGTGGAACTCAAGATCAATCACATGAATAAGGATGGTTCCGTTATCGTAAGAGCTACAAAACCGGATGGTTCTGTGATATCGATCGAAGAGTTTAATAAGTGCTACTTTACAATCATGAAGGAGGTTGAATTCGATGGCGATTAAAATGGATATCTGCTACATTAATGGGAAGCCAACTTTCATTAATGTGAATGATGAAAAGTTACCCATTGCAATCAGAGTCCCTGAACGTGAAAAGGTCTTTAATGTCAGAGTGACTTCCGGATACTTCTATCCGGTAATTTTCGAAAAGGCTGCAATACCTGATGAAAGTATGGACATCGACCTGTTCAAGAAGCATCTGTTCAGAGTTGTATCACGTCATATCGTAACAACAACTGGAACCGGTGTATCACCATCAGACTGTGATTTCATCAAGAATGATGAGAATTCCATTATTGCTATGAGAGTAAGACTCAACAGCAAAAGAATCTTCGTTGTTCCGATCACTTCTCACGGTAAGTGGATTGATAATGAAGCAATCCGTCAGACACTTGCTGAATATAAAGCGGGTGATGAGAATGGATAAGAAAATCAAGCTCATTTACAAACCGGAAGAAACATTCAGTTTGCCTTTCTCAATTGATCGTCACAAGAAGACATTCGTCGATTATCTTGAGGCTGTTATAGATGTGAATGGGATAGTTCATTATGCTATCCCGTCACATGAACAGATCTTGTGTAAGATAATTTGCACTAAGAAAGGGCTGACTGAAAAGCAGCTTAATGAACTTGCTGAAGCATCTGGTGGTTTATATGACTGGATTAACTGGCTGATGAATGAGGCTGAGTGTATCTGTGTATATACACAGGGATATGCTTATCCTAAATGCGCAATTCCAAGTCCAGAACAAAAGCGCATGCTCAACAGACTGATCCGAGCTGGATTAGTAAGAAACAAAAGATTTGCAATTTAAATGCCCGGGATTATCCCGGGCATTCAATTGTTGTATAATTCCATAAGCACTGCGAAATTGACGGAGTGGAATTCTCCGTATAAAGGAGATGATAACTGTGGGGGAAATTTATATCCCTGATACCGAAGGTGTTATCATCATTTGCGAGTAATCGTAAATGATTAAAAAATAAAACGGAAGTGACAGCTTCCGTGCCCGAATATAAACAGACTCATCACAGTGTTTATGAAATTATATAACCGTAATTAAAAAGGAGGAAAATAAAATGAAGGCAACAACCTATTTCTCAATGAAGACGAGAAAAACTGAAACCATGATGATTCCGGAGACTGGTGACTTCGGAACAGCATGGAGCCAGAACAGACTCCACCCGATCACGATCGTGAGTGACACATTGATCGATGACAGAAAGTTCTCGGAGCTGAAGCCCGAGATCCAGTCTGTCTTTAAGATGTGGGCTTGGATGACTTTCGAGAAGCGCGAGAGCTTTAATCCCGATCAGACATCAGCGGACATCACCAAACTCTTCAGAAAGATCTTCTGTGTGTGGATCTCTGAGAACCAGGTCAAGGATGCTCTTTTTGAGATGGGCTACGAGGCATCATGCATGTTGAAGGAGCATTGGAAGTTCAAGATCAAGACTATCCATGATCCCGGCAATTACGTGCCGGATGATGCACGCTTCATTATCAATACGCTTCAGAGTATTGAGCGCGAG
>Ga0247608_10008270_pt1 | contig 10536 bp, 7 predicted proteins | sample 176DNAGHGlowgp2_FD_193490 | JGI IMG/M metagenome (GOLD analysis project Ga0247608, IMG submission 193490) | Sheep rumen microbial communities from Palmerston North, Manawatu-Wanganui, New Zealand - 1766 DNA GHGlow gp2 | ecosystem: Host-associated > Mammals > Digestive system > Stomach > Rumen ... | reverse complement strand
GCTCTTTGGTAAGGTGATTATATTTTTTCATTTGTCAACACAAAAGTAGTCATTTTACTTGAGAGTACCAAATTTTGGTACTCTTTTTTTCTACTTAGTGTTGCACTTGTAACTGGAATTTAGGTCTGGCGGAGCAAACGAGACCTGCAAGAATTGCGAATGACCACGGGAGTTTGAACGCATAGTGTACACATATGACCAAAAAGACTATGGCGAGAAGCAACCTTGCATACTGCCATAGCCTTGTCATAAAAGGTGAAGGATGGGGAATGCCTTCTATTTCAGAATCAGTTTTCTGACATAGTTTTCTTGGTCACCACAAACATGGACAAAGTATGCACCTCGGGGCAAGTCAGACAGTTCGATTTGCTGACTACAGAATCCATGACATGTCAAGGAGAAGGATCGCAGATCCCGTCCTGTGATATCGACCACACTAACCTCGATGGAACCGTTGAATCCCTTCAGTTCGAGGTTCACCATTCCACGGGCAGGATTGGGGTGAAGCAACACTTTTTTGCCATCGGCATCGGTGAAACCCGACGGAGACGTTGTGAAGTAGACCGGCTCCGACCATGTCCCAACAGCCATAGGTCCACAGATAGCCTGGACATAGAGCTCATATTGGAAGTCCGGCTCAAGATTGCTGATAACCAACATCTCGTCATTCAGTTCGACACGGAAGCCCGTACCTTCGCCAAAGCCAGGTTCGCCATACTCGACCCTATAGCCCAAAGATGTCAAAGGATTCCAACGGACAACGGCACTATGCGACGTCACCTCGCTCACTTCAACGCCAGTCACTTGCTGGCAAGCCTCTGTGGTAAATTCCACAGCAGCAGTCTCATCCGAGAACAATATACCATTGCCGCAAACGGTGGCAACCGCAACATTATAGCTGACGTCGGAAGCCAATCCTGTAAGCGTCACTGCTACCGTGTCGACCACCATTAATGTATCCATCATGGTGTTCCACAGATGAATCTGCCATAACGTATCGCCTGGATGCCCGGTCCACCTTAGCTCGGCCGTTGAGGTTGTCAGTTCACCTACATTCAAACCTTGAGGGGTAAAACAGTCAAGATGAGCGGCATAGAAACCGCCTTCCACCCAGTCCGACTGACGGAGGCTGTCGCAAAGACGCCGCAAGCGATAACGATATTCGCTGTCGGGCACCAAATCAGTGAATTCGAACACCGTGTCAGCCACCACAACGGCGTCATTCCATACGGTGTCATCTGCGTCGGTTATCTGAAGCTCATAGACACCTTCGCCTCCATGCCACAGCAGCGTGGCCCTGTCGAAACTCAGTTCGACAAGTTCTGGCGATGGCGGCTCACAATAGAAAGTACCACAAGAATAGAGCCGCATCTCAGGGCGATAGTTGAACACGTATTTAGACCCTATGGGCGAACTGATGTTGTCAAGGTCAAGTGCACTATTGTTGCCCATGACGGTCCATGTCAAAACGCTATCGCAGCGTCTGACACCAAACTCGTTTTGAATAGCCGTTTGCGAAGCAAGGCCTATACCGCTCAAATCGTTGACCACCATGATCAAATTACCACTGCCGGTGTAGTGGTAATAATTGTCGAAACCGAAATAGTTCCACCCTTGCTGGCAACTGAGAGACCCGGTATAGACCTTGACTGCGTCAGCGCTGAGATTCACGCCATCATTAATGTCAGCAAACGAACTTTTTTCGGTAGGCATCAGAAAAATTTCCACCAGCCTTTTTTCCTCCAAAGTACGCTGTCCCATAAAATAGAATGCCACGCCGCTGAGGTCCGTCATAACGCTATCCAGCTCATCTTCAGTGATGATTATTTCATTGACAGAATATTTTGATATCAGATTCAGCGGAGAATAGAAAGATTGTTGCACCATGTGGGCATCGTCGCCCATTTGCGACCAGAAGGAAGCTTGGCAAGAATCGGTGGTGAAGTGGACAACCTCGGAGGGTTCACTGTAATCGCCCAGGGCGCAAACACTCCTCACGGTGCAGCGATAGCGATGTGCCTGTTGCAGACCCGTAATGGACAGGCTGGTGCCGCTACAGGTGTAAACAACAGGCTGAGTGGCGCCATCCCTGTCGTTTTCGCATATCACTTCATATGTGGCTCCTGAAGTGCCCTGCCACGAAAGAGTGGCATTGTCCACCCCCAGCGTTTCCACGTGCACATTGGTCGGTCGGCGGCACGTCACGGGAGCAAGGCTGATATTGTCTACCGCACCGCCAAGCCTGATGACATGATAGGGACGATTGATGTTGCCCCAATAGAACACGAGACGCTGTTGACCTGAGAGGTTCTCCAGATAGGCAGTATAACGGTGCCAAACAGTGTCGGTACACAATTCCACCAAAACACCCACGCTGTCGACAGGGCCCCATGGAGTCGTATTGTAGGACGAAGAATTCTGCACCAGAGCATCAGGGTCGACCAGGAACACCCGAAGTCCGTCGCCCTCATCATAAATCGGGCCACCGGCGCGGGCATCAAACGACAAAAGGTAATCACCCGGCGACGAGATATTGAAATCGCGGAAGGCTACGGCATTGACGGTTGAATTGAATTGATAAGGGAAATAGTCATTGTTGTAGGCCATAAACATGCAATGGGTATCCGTGTCGCCCGTCATGGGTGGATAGTAGTCCCGCTTCCAGAAGTGGGTGTTACTGTTGCTTTGCGCCGTCCAGTTCAGCCATTCCGTTCCCGTCTCGAAGTCGTAGTTGTAGGGCACTGAGGCAGGTTGCTGTTGGGTGACGAAAGCGCCAGGATAGGAGTTATATCCGCTGGTGTCGCCTCCGGAGCAGAGCGCACGGACATAGTAGTGTCCATTGTAATTGGAAGGCACGTTGGTAAGCGTGAACGGATTGGAAGAAGCCATGACAGAGGTGCCCGTGCCGGGTTGAAAACCAACGGGGCCATATTCAACAAGCCACTGGCTGGCGCCGGCACGATCTTGCCACTCAACGGTGACGCTGTTCTGAGTTGTAGCGAGGGTCTGCAATCCGGTAGGTTTGTGACATAATTCGACTGGCAACAGCGTCACATCGTCGATACAGAGCGAATTGCCCGTAGTCTGAGGTATGGAGTACTGCAAGAACATGATATAGCGACCTGTTCCGGTGTAGCTGTCAAGATAGACATCGTAGTCGATCCATTCATTATAATAAGCCCAGACGGTATCAACAGGTTGGAATGTGCTAATGTCGCCCGACATGTTGCTAACGCCGACCACCAAAGGATAGGGTCCACCCTGTGTCAACGAATACACATAAAAATGCAACTGAGTCTGGTTGACATTAGCCACACTGCTGCTGAGGGCCGGCAGGTTGGCATATGTATAGCGCCCAACATTGTAATAATCATTGTTTAAGAAATAGAGCATCGATCCGCTGCCGCTGCCATGGTTCAGGCTGCTATTCACCTGCGGGTAAGCGCTATTATACCCCGAGCCATGTCCCCAGCAGGCAGGTGGCGGATACATGCCGACTCCCATTCCGTTGAAATTCTCCGTGTATGGCAAGGCATCGATTGTGTTGCACCCTGAAAAGAACTGGAAAGGTCCGTTCCAGGCCGATGTATGCTGTGCATCACAAACCGCCCTCACATATACATCGTAGGAGGTTTCGTACACGAGATTGTTCAACATCACGTGGTTGGTGCTCGCATTTACCGTAGTGCCGCTGCCGAGAGAGAATCCGGAAGACCCATATTGCACCTGATAGAGCATGGCATCATTATCGTCCCAGCTGAGGTAGGCGTCATGATGATCGATACTGTCAAGGACAATGTTCACCGGAGGTTGGCAAGGGTTGAAGTAATCCACCTCAATGTTGTCAATATAGACAGTGGCACTGCCGCTGTTGGGAGTCAAAAATGTGATGTAGCCATCATCGATGTTGTCAAACGTAAACTGGTGCATCTCCCACTGGCCTGGGGTTGACTGTGTAGCCAAGCCTACCTCGCGGAATGTGGACATGTCGTTTGGATTGTCGACGACACCTATCCTCATGTTTTGGTTATAAGAAGCATATTCAATGAACATGTAAAAAGAGAGGATCAGTGTGTCGACCGGAGCCTCCATCTTGGGAAGCACCAAATAGGAGTAATAGCCGCCTGAGCTATAGCTGTTGGTGTAGTTGAAGAGCAAAGAACGGTGGTCGCCCATATGCTGGAAATAGGTTCCATAAGGCGAATTGTTTGTGCCCGTAGTGCCCTTATGCCAACAGGTTGGCAGATATTGCTGGTTTCCTGTAGGCCAAGAAGCAAAAGTCTCGCTGAAAGGGAGTATTTGATCGACACAAGGCGTGTGGACGTTGCGAACCGTAGCATAAAGGCTGTCTCCACAAGCATAGCTGACGCGGAATCGATAGTCGCAGTCCGATTGCAGGCCCGTAACCGTCCAAGCGGTGGCGCTGGTGTCTGCCACAACGGTCCAGTTCCCTCCCACGCTCTGTCTGTATTCGAGCGTCCATTCCGTTTCGCTGCCACCTGCCGCCCACACCAAAGAGACCATTGATGCCGAACTGTCAACAACCCGTACCAGAGGTGCCGCGCAAGCTGCAGAGGAATCGCATGAACTGCCGACCAAAAGCATATTGTTTCTGACCGAAAGAGGAGTGCCATCGCCCAAAGCCGCATAGGTGCTTTTATAGTCGTAGCGTGACGCACCGGAATAGGCCGTATGAACGTAGAATTGCAACATTGACCCCGTCTGCACCGGATTATCCTCATAGAAAGTAACCAGAAGATTGCCTTGCCCATTATAAGAGAAAGGAGCGTTGAGTTCCATCATACTCCATTGGTCGGCGACGACATCCACTGTATCATCAAACACCAGAGTCATATCAGGAGGCGTGCAATAGCCCGACAGATTAGTGTCAGCCGTATGGGCCAAAAAAACCTTAAGGCGACGTGATGCCGATGTCATTGAAGGCATAACAGCCAGACCTGTCAGGAGCCTTGGGCCACCGAGTTCCGAAGCCCTGAAGATTTGTTGCGAGCGAGAATAATGAGAGCCTGAAAACATCGGGATCCTATAGTCTGTTCCCGCGCCATGGCCGATAGTGTCGATGCTGAGCTGGGAGGTATCGAATGACTCACAGGCAAAAGAACGTGTTGCAAACGAGTACGAGGAGGGACTTCCATGACAGGTGTCACACAGGGACTTTACAGAAACAGTATAGAAAGACGATTGTTGCAAACCACCGACTGTCGTCCAACGTTGCGACAAAGTATCAATATAGTCAACCTGTCCCTGAAAGTCTGTAACAGTGATTTCATACGACTGGGGCTGAACAGGATAGTTTGGGTCTTGCTGCCATTCTATAAAAGCAGAAGTCGGAGTGACGTCGCGAACACTTACATTATTAATTATTGGACACGAAATCCGCCGCACGTTATAGTCGTCGAGAAACACCATTCCTTGTCCTCTCAACATGAACGTGATAAAACCTTCATTTCCTTCATAACCATCGAAAGTCATAACAAAAGGAATCCACTGGTTCAACGTAGTTATGTCAAAGGATTTGAATGATACAAAAGTATTGTAGTCCATAGGATTGCTCATCACACCTACCTCCAAAGTCGTTGGATAATTGCTTCCAAAAACTTGGAAAGCCACCTCAAGATGATTCAGTGAATCGCCGACCAAGGGAGCCGACACCCATGTTCGCGGCATAGCTGAGCTGGCGTTGAGAAACAGCGATCTTGAACCATCCACATGGAAAGCAGTGTTTGAAGAGGGACGCCCCGTAGAGTCGGTATTGCTTTGAGGGCTAAGCCACCAGCAAGCATCTATCACCGTTCCCCATCCGGGTGTGTTGGCATAATCCTCAAAGCCATAGTGATACGGTAGTTCACTGACCTGCAAGGGTTGGCAAGGTGTACAGAAAGATAAGGGACCGCAGAGATACGATGCTGTCGAATCGCAAATGGCTCCAAGGTAAGCATTGACCATTTTCCCTGATGGCAGAGTATCTAAGGCATAATGGATCAGGCCGGTCGAATCAGCCGTCAGCTGTACTGTGTCGGTAACGCTATATTGGTAATGATGAGAATTGTCATAAACCATGTACATCAATTTCCAACTGGTAACGTTATCTGCCGGTTCCCATTCCAACACAGCATGACTATAGCTGTTCTCAAACAGCGAGAAATGCGACGGAGTGATACACTGGGAGCGCAACAAACCAGGCAAAAGCAGCGTCGCTGCAAGGCAAAAACAATGTAGAAGTGTTCTCATAAAGCATATGTTAATGATTATTGTTCACAAATCCGTTCATTCCACACCTCGTACGAGCATCCGCATTATGTTTTCCGGTCTCACCCCACCTCTTGCCTGTCTGCATGTCCCGTTTCATCTCACTGACTCACCAATTCCACGTCATACATGGATACTATTCATCCCAAACATAAGAGTCGTTTTTCACCACTATAGTCTGTTTTTTACCCCAAAACGTTGCGTCGTTTTGGAATAAAAGAGAATCATGCTGTTCATATAACCTATAGAGCCTTTGAAAACGCAAATCGACGAAAAGAAGAAGAAAAAAAAGGGTATCGAAAAAATCGATACCCTATAAAATGGTAGTATGTGATACTATACTTATTCAGCCTTGGGAGCTTCTTCAGCAGCAGGAGCCTCGTTAGCGGGAGTTTCTGCCACAGGGGCAGCCGTCTCAGCGCTTTCAGCTTTCTTGCCACCGCGACCACGACGTGTGGTCTTGGCTTTCTTAGCCTTAGGCTCTTTCAGCATGTTCTCGTTGTAATCAACAAGTTCGATGATAGCCATTTCAGAGTTGTCACCTTTGCGGATACCCGTTTTCAGGATACGGGTGTAGCCACCGGGGCGACTGGCGATCTTCTGAGAGACTTCACGGAAAAGTTCGTTGACAGCTTCTTTGCTATGAAGATAGCTGAAGACGATACGACGATTGTGCGTCGAGTCTTCTTTCGAACGATTGATTAGAGGCTCAACATATACTCTTAAGGCTTTGGCCTTAGCCAAAGTGGTTTCCACTCTCTTATGCAAGATCAAAGACGTGGCCATATTGGAAAGCATCGCAACTCTGTGCGAATGGGTTCTTGACAAATGATTTACTTTGCAACCGTGTCTCATAGTTGTTATTCTTTATCTAATTTATACTTTGAAATGTTCATGCCGAAATCCAGATTCTTCGAGGCGACAAGGTTCTCAAGCTCGATGAGCGATTTCTTGCCGAAATTTCTGAATTTAAGCAAATCAGCTTTATTATAAGAAACCAGATCCCCCAGGGTCTCTACCTCAGCAGCCTTCAGGCAGTTGAGAGCGCGGACCGAGAGGTCAAGGTCGATAAGCTTGGTCTTGAGGAGTTGGCGGATGTGCAAGGTATTCTCATCGAATTCCTCTACCACCTGCTTGGGTTCAAGTTCAAGCGAGATCCGCTCATCGCTGAAGAGCATGAAATGCTGTATCAGGATAGTGGCAGCCTCTTTGAGGGCTTCCTTAGGATGGATGGAACCGTCGGTCTGGATATCAAAGGTCAGTTTCTCATAGTCCGTTTTCTGCTCCACACGGTAGTCATTGACCTCATACTGCACATTCTTAATAGGCGTATGGATGGAGTCAATAGCGATGACGCCGATAGGATCGCCGGGTTTTTTGTTTTCGTCAGAAGGGACATAACCACGACCTTTCTCGATGTTCAACTCGATATTCAGCTTGGTGGTAGGTTCCATATGACAGATTTCAATGTCCGGATTCAACACCTGGAAGCCTTGGAGGTGCTCATTCAGATCACCAGCTTTCAGGACATTCTTGTCCGTGACTTCGAAACTGATTTTTTCAGCGTCGGTATCCTCCACCTGACGGCGGAATCTGACCTGTTTAAGATTGAGGATAATGTCAGTCATATCCTCGACCACTCCGGGTAATGAGGAGAACTCATGGTCCACACCCTCAATGCGTACAGACGTGATTGCAAAACCCTCAAGCGAGGAGAGCAGCACGCGACGCAGGGCATTGCCGATAGTAATACCGTAGCCAGGCTCCAAAGGACGGAATTCAAAGGTACCTCTGAAATCGTCGGCCTCGAGCATGACGACCTTGTCCGGTTGTTGAAAAGCTAATATTGACATTTACTGGTTCCTTTCTTTTTTCTTCGAAAATAAATTTTGAGTTACTCCTTACTATCTATTACTTGGAGTAGAGTTCGACGATCAACTGCTCATTGATGGTCTCGGGGATATCGGCACGCTGCGGGTAGTTCATGAACTTACCTGCCATAGCGGCGCCGTCCCATTCAAGCCAAGGATAGTTGTTGGCGCGAGAAGCGAGCGAGTCGGTGATGATCTCTAAGGATTTGGAGCGTTCACGGACAGACACGACATCACCCTCTTTCAAAGAATAGGAAGGGACATTGACGACATTGCCGTTAACGGCAATGTGGCGGTGCGACACAAGCTGGCGAGCTTGGGCGCGAGTACGGGCGATACCCAAACGGTAAACCACGTTGTCGAGACGGGACTCGATAAGTTGCAGCAGCACCTCACCGGTGATACCGCCTCTACGCGATGCTTCTTTATAGATTTTTACGAATTGGCGTTCAAGAATGCCATAGGTGTATTTCGCTTTTTGTTTCTCCTGCAGCTGCATACCGTATTCAGACGTCTTACCACGACGTTTGCTTTGTCCATGCATACCAGGAGCATAAGGTTTTTTTTCGTAGTTCTTGTCGGGACCGTAAATCGGTTCATGGAACTTTCTTGCGATTTTGGTTTTCGGACCTGTATATCTAGCCATTTTATTCTACTTTTTAATGATTAAGGTTAACGATAACTATAGGTTAAGGTTAATGATTAAACGCGGCGGCGTTTTGGGGGACGGCAACCATTGTGCGGCAGCGGGGTGATGTCCACGATTTCAGTTACCTCAATACCACAACCGTTGATTGCGCGGATTGCAGATTCACGTCCTGAACCAGGTCCTTTTACGAAGACCTTAACTTTTCTTAGGCCCAAATCATAAGCAACTTTGCCGCAATCTTCCGCAGCCATCTGTGCAGCATACGGAGTGTTTTTCTTCGATCCGCGGAAGCCCATTTTTCCTGCTGACGACCAAGAAATCACTTGTCCGGCATTATTGGTCAACGAGATGATGACGTTGTTGAAGGATGCAAAGATGCATGCTCTTCCCTGAGGTTCAACTTTTACGACTCTTTTTTTGGTCGGTTTAGAAGTTTTTGCCATAATTTTTTTTACTTGCTTGATTTTACATTCTTTTATGCAACTGCCTTCTGTTTCACGGCAGCCACACGCTCATCGGCATTATGCCTTAGGAGCTTTCTTCTTGTTAGCGATTGTTTTCTTTTTACCCTTACGTGTACGAGCGTTGTTCTTGGTGCTCTGACCACGCAACGGAAGACCCAGACGATGACGGATTCCACGATAGCAGCCGATATCCATCAGTCGTTTGATGTTCATCTGAACTTCAGAACGGAGAGCGCCTTCAACCTTGTACTCATCGTTGATGATAGTACGCAGCGTGTTCTGCTCGTCATCGGTCCAGTCCTGGACTTTCTTGTTCTCGTCGATTCCAGCCTTTGCCAAAATCTCAGAGGCAAGGCTTCTTCCAATTCCGTAGATATAGGTCAAGCCTATAACTCCTCGTTTGTTTTTGGGTAAATCAATACCTGCAATTCTTGCCATAAACTGTTACTTCTTTTTTTAATAATTAGCCCTGTCTTTGTTTGAATTTAGGGTTTTTCTTGTTGATTACATAAACGATCCCTTTTCTGCGAACGACTTTGCATTCGGGAGATCTTTTCTTAACTGAAACTCTTACTTTCATTGTTTATTTACTTTAAAAGGTTTAAAGGTTTAAAAGGTTTAAAAGGTTCTGAAACCTCGAGGCCTCGCAACCTTTCAATTTCTATTTGTGGCGGTAGGTGATTCTTCCTTTTGTCAAATCATAGGGCGACATCTCTATCTGGACTTTGTCACCAGGCAGAATCTTGATGTAGTGCATGCGCATCTTGCCGGAAATGTGGGCGATGATCACATGACCATTTTCCAATTCCACGCGGAACATTGCATTGCCTAACGATTCCACCACAGTGCCGTCCAATTGTATCGACGCTTGCTTTGCCATATTTGTCTTTATTTATATTGTTTTTCTATTTCTTCAAAACTGGAAAGAATCTCCGGACCGTTGGCAGTGATAGCCACGGTATGCTCAAAGTGTGCTGCCGGCTTGCCGTCCTTAGTGCGACAAGTCCATCCGTCAGTGTTCGAGAACTTCACGTTCTTTGAACCCATCGTAATCATAGGTTCTACAGCTATCACCATGCCTTCCTTCAAAAGGACACCCGTTCCCGGGACACCGTAATTAGGGACGTTGGGAGATTCATGCATTTTAAAGCCCACACCATGGCCGCAGAGTTCACGTACTACTCCATAGCCATTCTTTTCGGCGTGTGCCTGTACGGCATGTCCTATATCACCCAAACGATTGCCCGCCTTACATTTCTCAAGACCCAGATAGAGGCATTCT
>Ga0247608_10008266_pt1 | contig 10538 bp, 7 predicted proteins | sample 176DNAGHGlowgp2_FD_193490 | JGI IMG/M metagenome (GOLD analysis project Ga0247608, IMG submission 193490) | Sheep rumen microbial communities from Palmerston North, Manawatu-Wanganui, New Zealand - 1766 DNA GHGlow gp2 | ecosystem: Host-associated > Mammals > Digestive system > Stomach > Rumen ... | reverse complement strand
CTCTCGTCAAACAGGTTATGCCGGCAATAAATAGTCGTCGGTGTCCGTATTGCAGTCGGCTCGATAGGAATCCACGGACCGTTCTGGACGACATACAGCGTATCGTCAACCAGGACAAGGTCATTCTCCTCCGGATACGTGTGCGGTCTTTCCGTGCTGGTATTACCGTAAGAACGGTCATACGACATCACGAAGTCATCCATGTCAGATATTCTTGCAACTAGTCCGCTCATTTCGGACGGATGTGTCACATACTGTATAATATCGGCAGACACGGCAGTAATCTTTACATCATCCGCCTCAAATACGAAGCCTTCCGGTTCATCGCCGGTTACAGTAACGCTAACTCGTGTACCATCGGGAAGTCCATGCCCGCTGGAGACAACAGTGACCGTCCATGAACCGTCCGTGTTTATCGTGGCTGTAGGACGACTGTCAATAACAGGATTGTACATTCTTGAACCGCATCCGTATAGCATGACCGGGTCATGTTCCGGACGTAACGAAGCTGCCATCTGGTATGCGTTCTGTGTCAAGTCGACATCAACCGGACTAGCTTGATTACCCGAATAAACCTCGATAAATCCGGCCCTGGACATCGGAGCAACACCAATGTCATCATGATAGTATACATATTGTCTCTGGTTCCATCCATATTTCAGACGTACGTCATTTACCTTCTTGATATACATCGGTATGCGTGATATAGACATGTCTCCGGCATAGTTGACTTTCTCGTCATAGTCCAACGTAGATACGGCACCGCAATACGGCGTAAACGTATTCTTCATTTCCTTGAACCCTAGCGAGTAATGAACTACGCGGTCCACGGCAAACGAATTTGAATTTACTGCTATCCCGTCTTCACGAACGTCGACGTGACGAATAACTTTCTTTACATATGGAGCATCATACACATACTGTCCATACTCGTACTCACTAGACGGATCATACGGCACGACGTCTGTTATCATCTCCATGAGACTGGTGGTAGGCAATTCCTTGGACGTGGCAATCATATATTTCGGCGTAAACACGTCGCGTTCATACGACAGCCTATTCACCGCACCTATTACTGTATTGTTGGCGCCTATTTTCACATAGTCAAATGCATGTACAATGCCGGTATCAGTTGGAATGACTCGCTTGATTTCAGTCATGTAACTGATATGTAACGGCTCGTCCAATACTATTACGCATTGTGATTCCGATATCTTCTCTATATTTGCTATTCGGGTAAACACGTCACGCGTGATACCATACTCGTCAGTTGCCGAAACCAATATCATGTCACCTTTATTCAATGGTGTACTGCGCGTGGTATTATATGCCATCTCGCTCTCTTCATAAGGAGACAGTACATATCCGCTCGTAATTTTCTGTAGGACAATATCTCCGGCAAACGCAGCCGGCGACATCGACGTAGATGGCGTATTAAATTGGATGATGCAGTTGCCAGTATCCGGACTGTATTGAACAGAACGCACAGTTACGATGGCCGGCCTATCATATTCATCGGTAAATAAATCATGCACTGTGCCGCCATTGTCTGTATAGAAGCCACGAACCATATCACTCGCGGCTATGACATCATGCAAGTCTTTCCGTAATGCAATCTTCGCCTCGAACGATGTAGTATAATTTGATGCTGACCCGGTATATATAGTCTGGTTTTCTTCGATTACGGCACTGGTCATCTTAATATTGGCCGCAGTTCCCAGCGCTATACCGGACGGGCCTGTAATCTCGCGGGACCATTTTATTAAAGGCCGTGCCGTATCAAAATCCAACTCGTACTTACTTGCCGCCAAAGGAATAGAGATAAGCACCAAGTTGTCCAACTCCTCTATACCGTAATCAATGCCGGACACGTTAACCAAGTCAATATACAGCTCTCCGGAATCAAACCGAGTCGAACTAGAAATCTCGCTTACCATGCGATAAACGCCCATATCTTCAGTATTGGCGCCATTTACCATGGAGATGTAGAACAGTGCGTTTCCATACAGTCCGGGGAACGCGTCCATATACACACGATATACGCCGGAAGTCTTCGTTACAGACAATATGCGATAACGCTCAACGCTAGGTGCCTCAATCGGGTCGGCAAGCATCATAGTTCCATCGTAATCTACACGACTCAACTTGGCTGCACTCGTGTTCTTGAAGTAGAACATGCCAGACGGATAATCACCATGCCACTTAAACCCGGTATCGCCGGCAAATTTCATGTAAGTGTTGAATGTCTTGGTATCATCGCCGCTGGTGGCATTGCTCAAGTTATAGTAGTCGACAAACAGCATGTCGTCAATACCGTTAGAGTCAACGTCATAAGTAACTGTGCCGGTAGCGGGCACCCGTTCTATATCGCTGATATGGATGGGCAAAACCACTTCGTAGAAAATAACTCTATTATGACCGTCGTCATGGACACCTCCATATCGCCGCAGTACCTTACCGACTTCAGTCACCTTAAACTGCATTGCCGTACTTGGCTCATTATATGTTCCAGTAAACGGGTCTTGAGACGTGCACATGCTATCCTTGACAAGCGTATCAACATCAACAAGATAATAATACGCCACCTTCTCGTGCAACGCACGATTACGGTAATTAACATACACTATATCGCCATCGTTCAATGCCTTAGTGCCGATACGGCGACTTGCTCCATCTATTCGGTCAACAATAGTATCATAGTCAATCTCAATCTCTCGAGCATATTCTGCCGTCGCATTCCCGAGGATAACGTTACTGTTAATATTATTTCGAGGTACAGACAAGTACAAGATAGGCTCACCACGGTCGCACGCCAAACGGAACATGTCGCTGAGCCGTTCCATCCAGTTCAGCACCGACTTGACGTCTGTACTAGAGCATACCTTTATAAGTTCAAACTCGTCAGTAACGTCCACGTTACGATACGCATTGTTAATGTAGTCGGAAAGCACCTGCATATACGTAACGACGTCCGGTTCCGACTGGAGGAATTCCGGCAAGTATCCGACAAAATCGGTAAACCTGTATTGACCATTCTTGTTATATACTATCGGATTCATTTGGCACTACCTACTCAGTCAGCAATACGGAGTCCAGCGATACAGTGAGATTGATACTCTCTACAGGCACGACAACCTGGACAATTTCATTGTCGTTCGTATACTTTGTAATGTTACCATTCTCATCAATCAAATTCTTAGTAACGTAATAAGAAAGCACGTTCCTTACCAGCTTGATATAATTCAAGCCATACTTGATATAGTCAAACAGTGTACTGCCACCGACCTCGCTCATTGAGGTGATAGTGTCAGTATCCTTGAAGGTCACTGCATCCGGACCGAGTTCCCAGCCCTTTATCGCGTTAATCAGACTATACAGCTGCTTGGCTTCTTCGATATTGCCGTTGTTTCTGGCTGCCTTCAGTGCAGTATATATTGGAGCATATACGTGCTGCATTACGCTAGTCCAGATATAGGCGACAAACTTGTCGATATCCATATCAGTAATACGGTCGGTCTTGCCGGCAATGTTGAACTTATAGTAGTCGGCGATATTCTGTTGCAACATAGGCTGGTTATCAATAGTAAATGTATCGGTCTGTGTCGTCGTCGTATTGGTTTCGACCAACGTATACCGTAGGCTAAAGTCAAACGGTTGTATGGAAATCGACCCAGGAGCAATGAACTCGCCGGTAACACTACCGAGCCAAGGAAGAGTTGCCATGTCTAGCTGGTTATACTGATTCACTACCGGAACAAACGTGACGTCGACTCCCTCGACCTCGGTCAAGTTATGGACTAACGCCTCAATGCGTGAGCGGTAAATTGGAGCAGCGAACTCTGTATTGTCTGACAGATACTTATAGATTACGTTCTGGACACGTTCCTTCACGTCGGTAAAGTTGTTACCTCGATATAGCGTGATATCGAGGTTGCACTGCATATCGTGTACGCTCGGATACACGTAATTATGGTAACCGCCTCCGACAGTAAGCATTCCGCGTTGGTTCAACGCAGTCATGACGGAATACAGTTCAGACCCCGTCTCGACAAAGTCCAACGGAGACAACTTTGCCGAATATACCTGGTAATCCAGAGGAAAGTCCGGCATAACGTCCTTCATGATTTGTTTCTTGGTAGCTTCGTCAATTTTAGCGTCGGTCAATGCCTTGCTTACACGGTCAGCAATCGCAACATGTCCAGCGTCCAGCCCTTGCTTGGACAGGTCGCCGTAGTCATATTGCCAAGTATACATCAGACCGTTAATCTTGAACCCATCAAGGAAGTATTCATTGGATGTCGTAGGATAGTAGTTATTGTCCTTCTTGCGGTAAAGACTCTTCAGTACGCTAAACCGGATCTGGTTCATGAACTTTACGTCAATACTGCCGTTATCCAGTTTCGTGTTCAGTATATCCTCGCCGAACGCGGTAGCGTACTTTACGTCGGCATAACGGCGAAGGAAAATCTTGTAACTCATGCGGTTCACGAGCTTGTCAAGCGAGTTATAGATATACGGTGCGTCCGCCTTTATGGACTCGACTGACTGGATATCCAAACCGCTACGAATATCGGTAGTAAGTGCTATATTCAAGTCATCAATCGTGATATCGCTCTCTGTACCGTCACCCTGGGTAATCACAATCTTGCTGTCCGCTGCGGCCAGTACGCTACCGGCGACATCAAGCAAGTTACCACCCTCGCCCAAGGTAGAGAAATAAGTAACGTTGATAATGCCGTAAGGAATGGCAGACTTCAGTCCGTCACCGAACTTCAACTGGACGTTACCGTCATTAGCCGTCGTCAGCTCAACCGTATAGTTGTCCGTATAGTTATCCTGTCCGGCAACAAATGACTCAATGTCATTCAGTACATTTTCCTTTGCCGGGTCAATGAGGCCCCTACGAGAAATGCGCCAGTACAGCTTGTCGTCAATTACCACGCTCGGGTCAACGTTATCCATCAATGTAGCGTCCGAAGTAACCGTGGTAAACGCCGCCGCACGGTGAGCCACGTTTCCGTCATCGTCAAAGTTAGGGTCGTTGTCACCAAAATAGTCGGAGAAAGTCGGGTCGTTAATCAAGTGGATCTGGTTCTGCATGCCAGTAGAGACCAAGGACTCAGTCTTGAACTGACCTTCGGCAACAACCGCCTTGCCGGACACCAGTTTCATTAAACCGGTATTGGCCGGGTCATCGTTACGGTTATAGTAGAACTCCATATCGTCCATTGCAGTAAGGGTCAGCCCACCGAGGGTAAACTCGGTACCCTTCGGAATACGGACACGGATACTGCTGTACTTGCCGGTCTGAGTGGCAGCAATTCCTATGCCAGCCTTTGCCGGAACTGGCCTACGAACACTATAGCCCAGCATACGGGCGTTCGCGTAGATGGAAGGAGTCGAGTTGGACGACGGCTCCAAGAACGCATTCATGAACGATGATTCGGCGTAGTAACCCATCAAGTCCGCAGTACCGGAGAATAGGTCGATCATCAAGCGACCGTACGAACTCTCGGACGCATCGGCCAAGTTTCCTCCCTTAGCCTTCATGATTGTCACGAGCTGTTCTCTTATCGACTCAAACGAGAGTTTCGCGTATTTGCGTTGGTCTAGTGCATTACTCGCCATATTTCAGTTCCGTTCATTCATGCCTAGTTTATCAGTTCTTGCCGGTCCGCCCATGATAAACTGCATACCGAGGTACCAAATGCCAAGTCTAAAGCTACATCTATCCGGCGACGTACGCGCTTCCAATATGATAGTGCCGAATTTCAGCATACTGGCATCGGTATCGCGTCCACTGTGGAACGACCGTCTCGGCGGATTCGTCGAGCGCTCGGAGAAAGCCCAGACCAACCATCCGGACTTCCAGCACGATTCACGACTCGGTATGGGCAACTACTACCGTAACGAGAACGCTTTCCGCGACCACGAACGTTACAATATCATCAGCCGTGCCCAGGTCAACCGTCAGGGTACCCGGTTCAAGTACTACACGACGACATACAACACGCAAGCCGACCCGATATTCCACGAGGACAATAGCCGGAATATCGACCGCATGTTCGACATGCGTGCCCAGATTACGTTTACTCCACAAAACGAACTGTATGCACGCTTCGGCATACAGTACACGGCAAAGACCGAAGTCATCGTCCATATGGGACTTTTCCTGGAGAACAACTACAGGTCACTCCGCGAGCACGGCGTAAAGCCGCTGTGCGACCCAGGCCAGCACAATCCTATCTGGTGGCAGCGCGGTTACGAGAAATTCGTATATTACGGTTATACAGCCGCCCAGATATTCCCTAAGGCAGGCGACTTGCTGAAGCCGGAATATGACAACAAACTGTACTCAATCACGTCTATCACTGACGAGATACCGGAATTCGAGTACAAGTGGCACAAGTATTTCTGGAAACTCTACCTGGAGGTCGCTATCGACGACGGAAAGAAAGTCAGCGACGAGGTCAAGAACGACCCGAACCAGGAGCACTTCATCGACATGCTCCTCGGGAGGAACACTCTCGGAAACAGTACAGACGCGACAGACCCGAACGCGAAACCGGAAACAAGCGGATACTCGCTCGACATTTCCGACCAGATCGACGAGGTCAAGAAGGATGTACTGTTCCGCCCGCCGGAAGTGGACAAGTGTGTCGAGGACATCACGAACGACCCGTCCAACTTCGCTTGCGGAAACTTGCTCGGACAGTGGTAAAACAGAAAGCGCGGCCTTTCGGTCGCGCTTCCCGCTTTTCTGGATTTAGGATTAATTCATGTAGTTGTTCGACGCCATGTCGTTTCTGCCCTTGATGTGGTCAATGGCCAGATGGACGTTTTCCGGCGTGAACTTCTCGTCCTTCGTACCGTAGATGACCATGTCGGCAAAGATATTGCTGATGTCGGCGGCGGTAATCTTGGACTCGATGGCGTACTGGAACTCTTTGTCGAACGCCGGGTCGTTAAAGTCGGTCAAGTTGTCCGGATTGACAATCTTGTCGTTGTAGTTGAACAGATAGCGCAACGCGTGGATATCCGGATAGCCAATCTCAATCATCTGGTCAATACGGCCACTACGGCACATAATCAACTTATTGATCCTTGACGGGTCGTTGATGGTCGCTATGAACACGTAGGACACGCCGTCGTTCTTGGAAGACTGATTGAGCTTGTCAAAGAACGTAAGGTAAGCGACGACGCTATTGTTCTTCTCGGTAAGGTTGTTGCGGTCCATGTCGTCCAGGATGATGATGCAACGCTTGACCGCCTTGACATACTTCATCATGGAGTCCAGCGTATTCTCGTCCTCGACCACGCTCTGGGTAATCTTGAACGTGCATACGTCTAGGAACGCGTTGGAAATCTGCTGTGCGCCGATGGTCTTTCCGGTACCGGCCTGGCCGACCATAGCGTAACAACGAGACAGCTTCTTGTCATGGAGCGTCTGGATAGCGCTAATCATTTTCGGTATCTCGTCGGACACGTAGTCCTTAGGAATGGCCTTCGGGCGTACCAGTTCAAGCAATTCTCCGTCGTCATCGAACGAGAACATGAACCTCTCCGTGTCAATGTTGTTGACGAACAGCATGCTGAGGTACTGAGAAATATTCTCGTTAATCGCATTGACCTCGTTCCGGGAAAGGTCAATCTCATTCTCCGGAAGCCAGCAGAAACGGATATCGCGACTCGGCTCGTACACGGTACGGTCATTGTTGTCGGTATCGCTAGACGAGTTGACGTTCTGCACGATGTACAGAGTATACTCGTCAAACTTCAAGATGAACACTGCGTTCTTGACAGTACCGTTGGCAACTGCATCGTCGTCAAACTCGTAGTTAAGCGAATATACGTCAGTACCGTCATCCTCGTCACGAGTCCAGCGACGCAGCACGTCACGGACATTCGTCTTGACAGGAACGATTTCGTGTTCCTTCTGATCAACGGACGAGAACCAGACTTGCTTTTCCTTCGCCTTCATCAGGTTGACGAGGACGAACGAGCTGGAATTCGTCAGCGTGAAGGTATCGTGGTTCTGCTTATCGTACTTATCCACGAGCTCGCGGTAACGTGCCATAGTGATGCCCATTCCGTTCGGAAACTCGTTATTCACAATGACATACATCGTATCGCAGTAGTCCCAGTTGAACGAGATGTGCGAGCAGAGGTTGTCGCCAATAGAGTACAAGGCAAGGCAGTTCTGCATGAAACCGGCAATCTTGGAGACTTCCTTGGCACCGCTGTGCCTAGCCAGCAAGTTGACCATAGTACAGGACAGCAAGAACACCTTCGACATGTTGCGTGACTTGTACAGGCGAGCAATTTCCTTGAAGCCTTCCCACCGGCTCTTTCCCACGATTGTAGACGGAACTACGATAGTCGGAAGCGCGGCGATAATCTCGTCAATGGTGGTGGTCAGTTCCTTGAACGTGTCAAGGTCGTCATCCTTGTTCTTCTTTTCTACGCCGAGTTCCTTCCACTGAGGTGACTTAATCAGTCCAAAGTTATGAATAATAGTATCCAGCATATCAAGCCCTCTTCATGTCGTTCTTTACTTGCTTGACCATCCTACGGATGATCACGACCATGATGGCCCCGTATACGACATACTGAACCTTCATTAGTATCTTCACGAATTTACTAAGCATAAAACCCGCCTTTGGTAGACGGGTTTAAATATAGCAAAAAGATTTGAATTTGGAAAGTTGGCCAGATTAAACCATCAAATCCGTCATCATGAAGGGCTGGGCAGACTGTGCCTTCAGTTCGTCCATGAGAGTCTTCCAATCTTCCTTCGCGTCATTATAGATAGCTTGACCATTGACTTTGGCGCCACCTGGAAGGGTGATATCGTCCTTCTTCAGTATCTTACCAAGCTGCATTTCAGCCCTCGCCACAACCATGTCGCGGAATAGCGGGTTGGCGAATACCTCGTACTTCTTGGCCTTCACGTAAACGGTTGCCATAGCCACTCGATCGGACTTCGGCGTCGGGTACACTCTCAATATATGGTCTACCGGGTGCAACTTGATGTTGTACTGCGTACCGACCAGCTTCTTCACGTCATTCAAGTAACGAATCGCGCCGGCATAGGTCACCAAGTCAAACTGGCCGAGACCGCCGAGACCGGCACCGCCGACGCCCATCAAAGATTCGCCAGGGCCGACGTCCCATGCCATCATCGGCGAGAACGTGTTACCGTAGGACGGCTGGACGTCGATGACCTCCATTATTTCGTCAGGGACACGGTACTGGATGATACCGGCACGAAGGTTAATCTTCATGATGTCCTTGTACGAAGCCTCGTCCATGTTGATACGGTAGAACCAGTCCAGCGTATCCTTGATGGCCAGATGGATATGGCCGAGGCCGCCGCGTTCCTCGACAACCATTTCAAGTTCCGTGACGGGATAACCCATACGGCTCTTGATGTATTCCACCATGTCATCTGTGGTAATCAGTTCCATAGCACTTCCTTATGCGGAAAACTGGGTGTACTTGTAGATGATAGTCGTCATCGCTTCGTCAAAGTCGGCGAAGATGTTCTTTACGCCTTCCGTGAACTTACCGTTCTTTGCGCAAGCCTCGTTCATGTGGCTATTTATCTTCTTCAGAAGAGCAATAGTATCCTCGTCATTAAGACCGGAACCGGCAGAAATCTTCGGGAATTTCAAGTCGCACGGCTTGCCGGTGAGGGCAATGTAAGTCTCGGCCAGCTTGTCGCCGGTATCGCGACATAGGTCATACGCCTCGTTGAGAAGCTCGTGCTTGATGTTCTTGTCAGTATTCCAGTGGAGCTGGTTCAACACGTCTCCCTCGACGAGCAGCCATACGGCAAGTTCCTTCAATGTGTCGTACCCGTTTCCAATTCCATCAGATGCCTCCAAGCGAGGCATAAAAGCCGCAGCCACAAGACCGGCCTTCTGACCACAAACATGCTGTAGTGATTCAAGAAATATCTGCTGACACGCCATCGTCTGCCTTTAAGTTCTGTTCTGATGGCAGTTTATCATTTTCAATAGGATGCTCTTCGCGCCATTGTGCGGCATATTTGTTCACCCAGTCGACGCACGCTGCCTCGCCCAGGTCATGGCCAGCCTTCTCGGACTCTATCCACTTGTGCTTCTGCATTTCCTCGATTTGCTCCAGATTTTGTTCCTTCAAGCCCATAGACGCCTCCTATCTTATAATTAGCTTATCTATGCAGAAAAAGTCGACTTGTTTTCAAGTCGACAATTCTCCAAGCCGATAGTAGGTACTATTCAGCGGATACGGATTTCTTGCGGCGAGTACGCTTTGCCGGGACAATTACCTTGTCGCCCATCTCCTCTCCGACTGAGATGCCGTTGGCAAAGTCTCCGATGATGCTAGGCGCCGGTTCTGGTTCCGGCTCGATTGCAGGCGCTACTGCAGGTTCAGCCTTTGGCGTTACCGGCGCTTCGATATTCGCCGGTGCAACCGGGACCGGCTTCTGTACCGGAGTCGTGGGAGTCGGTTGCTTTTTTGGTTCTACCGTCTGCTGTCCGAAGATAAGGCTA
>Ga0247608_10008265_pt1 | contig 10539 bp, 7 predicted proteins | sample 176DNAGHGlowgp2_FD_193490 | JGI IMG/M metagenome (GOLD analysis project Ga0247608, IMG submission 193490) | Sheep rumen microbial communities from Palmerston North, Manawatu-Wanganui, New Zealand - 1766 DNA GHGlow gp2 | ecosystem: Host-associated > Mammals > Digestive system > Stomach > Rumen ... | reverse complement strand
GAAGATGAAGGCAGAGGCAGAGGCTAACGCCGAGGCCGACAAGAAGGAGCGTGAGAGAGTTGACAAGCTCAATCAGGCTGACGCCATGATCTTCCAGACAGAGAAGCAGCTCAAGGAGCTTGGCGACAAGATACCAGCCGACAAGAAGGCGCCTATCGAGGCAGCGCTGAACAAGCTGAAGGAGGCTCACAAGGCTCAGAACATCGCCGACATCGACGCTGCGATGAACGAGCTGAACACAGCCTTCCACGCAGTAAGTCAGGAGATGTACAACGCGGCTAACGCTCAGGGCGCGCAGGCTGACCCTAACGCAGGACAGCAGCAGAGCCAGGGCGGCAACGCTGGCGACAACGTACAGGACGCCGACTTCGAGGAAGTGAAGTAATAATCAATCTTTTTCATAACTTAACGGAAAGCGTGTGGCATGATAGTGCTGCACGCTTTTTTTTGTGGAATGTCGCGAAAGAATCAAAGAACCCACTCATTCAGTAATAGGTCTGCAGAAAGTTTTATTCACCACTCTGTCGCGCATCAGTTTCATATCAGTGAAATTCCTACTAATGTTTTGAATTAGCTCTGTGTAGTTGTCTGTGTTGTCAGTCTTGATGTAATAATAAGGTTTGATTGAGATACAATTTCTATGTTCAAAAATTGTATTCAATAACGTTCGATCCGAACTGCCACATGAATGCCCTATGATGAACACTTGAAAGGGGGCTGATTCTATAAACGATAAGGCTTTCTTATAGTGCGAAGACTCCAGATATCGAAAGGTTTTGATGTTTCTGAGACATTCATAGTTGTCGATATTTTTTAACTTTGAGAAGTTTTCATCCAACTCGTCTCCATGACCAAAAATTATGCTATGTGGATCTTCGATGTCTCCATGAATGTGATTCTCGTAAAAAATGTTAGTTGCCTTTAGATAACAATGTAATGTTGATGTGTAATTAAAATTCAAAAACATGATATTGTCAGGTAGGAGATATGCGTGAGGGTAGTCATTGACTGTCAGTTTTTTGTTTTTTAAATATTCTTTGAAGTGCTCAGCTTCTTTAAGTGGATGATTTTGCAGTTTGTAAACTGCGATTTTTTCTTCTATTGTGGAGATAGGTTGTTTAGACCAGAATTCAATGTGTTCTTGTAGATGATTTAGACCAGCAACAGAAATATCTTGTGGGTCTATTGCTGAATAGATAATGTTTTCTATAAAGTTGTTCTTTTCTGTTTTTGGTTGTTCTATCTCTGTCAAATATTCAATGAGCAAATTTTGTAAGTGCTGTAACTGAGAGTTTAATAAGTCTAAGTTCTTTTTTGACGGATTCTCTATTGAATACTTTATTAATAATTGATAATATTCATTTTCTATGTCAACCCACCCTTTTGTCTCAACGCTACTGATGATATTCTTAAAGAAAGGAGAAATTGCAACATTATAAGACAGTTGATTTTTGAAAATTTCTTTAATCACATCTTTTGCTTTAGGCTTATTTATGAATTTTGGAAGTCCAAAAGCAAATGAGTTCCATGAGCTGCCATTATTTATGAGTGTACATAAAACATCTTTTGATGTGTTTGTGTATTCCTTGCAAAATCCATAAACTCTTTGTTCCCAATACCAATCAATAAAATCTGCATAACTCGTCTTCAGACCATGCGCCAAATCGAATCCGTTTCCGATGAGAATAAGTCTATTCATATCAAAGCATTAATGGGCAGGATTATATTTCCTCCAGCCCCAACTCCTTCAAAAACACATTGAGTTTGTCGCGTGAGGCTTCAATTCTCACGTCACACTCTTTCAACTGTTTCGTTACGGCCTTCAAATCAACCTGTTCCTCCTCCTTCGAGAGGTTCACATAGCGAGTGATATTCAGATTGAAGTCATTCTCCTTGATTTCCTGCAACGACACCAAACGTGAAAAACGGCTTTCCTCCTTGCGGAACTGATAGGTCTCCACGATCTTTTCCACATCCTCGTCACGAAGGTAGTTCTGACGCTTGCCTTTCTCGTAATGTTCTTCACCACTGGCATTGATGAATAGGATTTTGTCGTTCTTGCGGCATTTCTTCAACACAAGGATGCAAACCGGAATTCCCGTGGAATAGAACAGGTTGGCAGGCAGACCTATGACGGCATCAATGTTGTCGTCTTCGAGCAGTTTCTTGCGGATGGTTTCTTCCTTGCCGCCACGGAACAGCACGCCATGAGGTAGAATGATGGCCATCGTGCCGTTGTCGCTCAAGAAATGGAAACCGTGCAACAGGAATGCAAAATCGGCAGCTGACTTGGGTGCCACACCATAGCGGCTGAAACGGAAATCCTTGGCGGTTTCCTCGGTGGGATCCCAGCGCAGACTGAAAGGCGGATTGGCGACCACCGCGTCAAACTGCATTTTTTTGGCAGGGTTTTGCTCGTTGAGGATGTCCCAATCGTTGGCCAACGAATCACCGTGATGAATCTCAAACTCCACGTCCTTCACGCCGTGCAACAGCATATTCATCCGGGCAAGGTTGTAGGTGGTGATGTTCTTCTCCTGACCGTAAATCTTCCCGATGGAGTAGCCTTTCATTTCGCGCCTGACATTGAGCAGCAACGAGCCTGAGCCACAGGCAAAATCCAGCACCTTGTCAATCTTTTTCTTCTTGCCCGTGGTGGGGTCTTGGCAATCTAAAGTGACGATACGCGAAAGGATGGTGGAAATCATCTGTGGCGTGTAGAACTCGCCCGCCTTCTGCCCCGAACCTGCGGCAAACTGACCGATGAGATATTCGTAGGCATCGCCCAATGCATCGGAATCCGACGGGATTTCGGCAAGGCCGTCGGCAATGGTCTTGATGACCTTGCACAAAAGGGCGTTGCGCTCAGTGTAGTTCCTGCCCAACTTCTCCGAATTGAGGTTGATTTCGGAAAACAGCCCCTTGAACGAACTCTCAAACGACTCGTTTTCAATGTATTTGAAACCGTCCTGCAAGGTTTGGAGCAGGTCGTCGCTTTGCGTACGGGCCAGTTCGACGATATTGTCCCAAAGGTACTTCGGCTCAATCACATAATGAATCTTACGTTTCATCTGTTTCTCGAACAGGAACGTATCGCTGGGGTTGTTGTCATACCATATTTGCAATGGAGCATAATCCGACCCCAATTCCTTCTGTGCTGATTTTATGTAGTTGTCCGACAGATATTTCCAAAATAGGAACGAAAGCATATAATCGCGGAAATCGTCCGCCATCATCGCCCCACGCAGGTTGTTGGCGATGTTCCAAAGGGTCTTGCCGAGTTCTTGTTGGATATTTTGTGTCATAATTTATATCTTGAAGTTATATTTGGAAATAACAGAATTCAGAACTCTTTCAAAAGTTTCTTTATTGTCTGCGGTTAGTTTTGCGTTTTGAACATCATAAACCCTTTTATGTGTGTTGGCATTGATCTTATCGGCAGTATCGTCAGGTTCTTCAATTTCATGCAATACAAAGCCGAATCTTCCTTGACCTAAAAAAGAAGCAATTGTTTCTAGAACCTGTCGTAACATTCCATAGTGATACAAATAAAGAGCGTCATTATCGGCTGCTTGTTTCAACAATTGCAGAATTAAAAGATGGTACAACCAAGCTCCATTATTTCTACCTTTTAGCAATAATCCTTCGTCACTTTTTTCCAAAATTCTAATCAAATACTTGTTTTTCTCTTCAATCGTTTCTTTTATTACCGTACCATCTTCTGTTTCTTTTTTATTCTGTCGGACTATCTTTTCTTTAAACAAAGAAGAATTATCTCCTTTACTTAACCAATCACATAATATTGAGAAAAGACCAACATGATGGGTTGAGATGATTACTTTTTTGTCATTATTAACACACTCCTCAAATAAATCGAACAATGTTCTTGCCGTTAAATAAATATTGGTATCATCTAAACTTGATACTGGGTCATCAATAAAAACGAAATCTTTGTGTGCGTCTGAAAAATCTTCAATTCCAAATAAAGCCAAGAAAAAGCACCAAATGAATATTCTTTCTTCTCCTCTTGATATTTTTATCCAATTATCTTTATCTTCCTCTTTAAAGAACCAAATGTATTCAATACCATCTTCTTGGTTGTCATTGATATATTTAAATCGGAAATCATATGCAGGTTGATATATCTTCAATTTTTCTTTTATTGGACTTTCATCGCCAAAATACTTGTGCAACGAGGAAATGTTCTCGTTGTAAACAATTTCTAATCTAACCTTATCATTATCATTTTCCTCGTCATTGTTCCATCTAAACAAATCCTCACTAAAAGCATTATAATACACTCCTGTATGACGGTCATCAGAATCTTTGGTTATATCCTTGTACTTTTTTGATAACAAGGTTTTACCTGTACCATTGAATGCGTAAATAAGGATAATATTCTCCTTGGCATCCTTAATCTGTTTTGCTATTTCTATCAATTCCATAATATTATCGTTTTGAAGTTGGGAACATTTGTTGCATCAATCCTTTTTTATACAATTCCAAGAATGCAACCTTATTGGTGTATTGGTTTATCATTTTGTCAATCGAGCCAAGACAATCTACGATTCTTCGCTGCTCATTAATGTTATTAGTAACACTAACTTCCAAATTAAGCAATGGGGATCTAACAATCTGTGGTTGTCCTGAACCTGTTACTAACTTGGACAAATCCATACCCAACAACATATAATAAACAAATCGCTTATCATAATGACACAATACCCGATCAAGATTTATTACCATTGCATTTCCAGTTATCCAACACTTACCAACAGAATAATTAATTGTACCACAACTTGAGCCTCTACATGTGACAAGAATCTGGTCTGTATCATGGTTATAGAACTCATAATACCCGATAATCCCATTTGCTCCATACACAGGATAGCCATCGGCAGAAAATTGACTTTGAGGAATTGTTTGAGGCTGATAAATATCAGTGGTTATTTCTCCCAACTTCTTTTCTTCCCATTCACCATCCTTCTCAAACTCCTTAAAGCGCAGTTCGGGCAGTTTTTTGCCTTTTGCGGGGAAAAGTTTCTGCATCAGTCCTTTCTTATAGGCTTTCAGTTGTTCGAGTTTCTCGTTGGTGGCGGCAATGAGTTCGTCCAAGGCAGTGAGGGCTTGAGCAATGCGGCGCTGCTCGGGGAGAGGAGGAAATGGTAGCATAATCTCCGAAAACTGTTGATAACTAATCATTTTCCCGTCTCGAATCCCCTCAAGATTACGATTCAAATCTTTGATGAATCGACTTGATTTGAAATAATAACGATAAAAGTCGTTGCAAATACTATCATCTTTCTTCCTCAATATAATATAAGCTGGACTACACAAACCTTTGTAATTTGAATATTCAATTCCTCCTTGAAAAGACCTCAAACTTATAATAAAATCACCAACTTCTACAACTTTATATCCAGCAACGCTTTTTTCGCTAACAATAACTTTGTAGTCTATCATATCTCTCGGAACAGCTCCTTGGTCTTGCGTTATAGCCAAAACAGGCAGTTCTGAGTTGTGATTTTTGTTTACAATGGGTTCAAACAATTCATTTCCGTGTACAAATCTCCATTCCCCGTCGTTGAGGAAATCGGGGAAGCGGAGGGCGGGGGTGTTGTTATGTATCTGTTTTTGACAATCCATATTTAAGCACTTAATTTTTTTAAGTTCTCAGGCTTGTTTCGCTCACTCCAAAAAATAATATCAGTATTCTTACTTTGCAGAGCATTAACAAACTCTGGTTTTATATCTTTTTCAATATCATTGATTACAGCAAGACTTAGCAACTCCTTGCCAGAACTCTTTTCTCTAATTGGTCTAATATCGTCCAAACTAAACAAGAAATTAGGCACATTAATCTTATTAAGGGAATTAAAAGATTTCAATACCAGTTCTTTTTCTCGTCCTGCTATTTGGAAATCAAAAGTAAATTCAATGCCAGTGCTGCCTTTTGTGATAAACTGTGGTGTGTATATAATATTTTGATCGTCTAACAATTGTTTGACATCTTCTCTAAACAATGATGATATAACGTGTTTTGCTGTGATTTCCATATCAGAAATCTCAGAAATGGCACAAATTAAGTTGTGTTTCTTCTGAGGGAAATCTGTTAGTTTAGCACTAACACACAATTCGTTATCTTGCAGGACAATACCATAATTCAACAAAATAAAATCCAGCCATTCCTTTCTCTTCGGTGAACGGGTCACATTTGCTCCTGCCAATTCCAAGTTTCTTAATGTGGCACCATCATCTGAAAGCATGATAGTTTCGCCATCTTTTTTCAAATATATTTCAATGGGATCATTGAACAGACCAATAAAAGGCGTTGATACAGCAACCCATCCAGTTTGTTCGTCAAGCCTTGTGAATGTCTTATCCTTTAACCAACTATAATATTGATCAATACTTTCGTCAAACCAATTATTCATAGCAACAAGGGATTTATTGTTAATATTGTTTCCAAATTTATGATTTGGGCAAAATTCTGAATTGCAGAAGCGAAATTATCATTTATGTCAGTATTCGGAATCTGCTTGACTGAGACTTCCGAATCTTCAATTGGAATAGCCCATACTAACGATTTGTAACCATCTACATGGTAATGGACATGACTTTCTTCATTTGAAAAGCACTTACCGACATAAGGCAGGAATTTTTCAGGAAGGTTTTCCGTGGCAATTTCTGGATTACGATGTCCGCTGTTATAATCGACCCTAAAAAGCCCTATTTTACTTTCATCTTCTTGGAAGTGAAGGGAAATTCTAAAGGCACTTTTAGAACTTTGAGTGATTTCCCATAAAAACGAAAAATCATCATCTTCGTTAGAAACTAACTCATACCGTAATCGTAAAGGAAAAATTTGGTCGATAACCAAGTTGTCTATCACTTTATCATCTTGAAAAATCTTCTTTTTCAAATGAATTAGCGTTTCTGCTTGCTCGTTTGAAATTGTCATCTGTTTCTCGTTGTATTGTTATTCATCATAAGCATTTAATCCCGAAATCTCCTGCCCCGGCACGAGGCGTTTTAGCAACGGCACGAGGTCATTCATCAGTTCGGTTTCCTTGCGGGTGCGGTCGCGCCAACCCAAGTCCAAGGGTTCGAGAAGCGTGTTTAGCTGTTCCCCGTCGAAGAACTTGCGCTCCACAATGTCGTTGACAAAGGCTTGCACCGAATCCACACTTAATCCGTGCTTCTCGGCAATGGCTTTCAGCTCCTTGGCGTACTTTTTTGTCTTGAATATCTCATAACCCTCTCGTATTTGCTGCTCGGTACGTCCGTTCACCCCATCAAGGCTGTCGATGTAGGCGATAATGTCTTCACGGTCGTCGAGTAAGTTGGCACTCGAGCGAATCAAGTTGACGAGTTCCTCCTTGGTCATCTTCCACTTGGCTGGTTGTCCCATGCACTTGGAAATCAATTCCATGATATAGTCGTAGTCGATCATGGCCGAGGCAAACAGAACGAACTCAAAATCAAGGTCATCTATCTCATCGGGAATTTTTTCGCCCGATTTCTCGCGTTTACCTTTCAGGTTGCGGGCAAGGTCGAGATACGCGCCACGGAAAGCACGCAAATCATCGTCAGTGAATCCGTATTGCACAGGTGGCTCGGTCACATTGGCCTGATTTTGATCTGCTTCAATATCAACAAGGTCGGTGTATTGGTCGAGTTGTGTTTTGAGCCTTTGCACTTCTTTGAAGCGGTTAATGAAATCGGCCTTGGCGGCATCGCCTTTCAGGTTCGGCACTTCTTCGGCCTTGAAATCCAAATCGTTCACTGCCATAAAGTCGCGCAATCCTGCAACTGCATCGTTATATTTCTTCAGGATAACCGAAGCAGGTTCCACAAGCCAAATCTGATGGGCTTTTTCTTCTTTCTCACCTGAAAACAAGGCTATGGCCGTATCTACAGCATCCTGCTGGCTACGGAAATCAAGAATGTTGCCGTAGGGTTTGGTGTCGTTCAGAATGCGGTTGGTGCGCGAGAAAGCCTGTACCAAGCCGTGGTACTTCAAGTTCTTGTCAACATAGAGCGTGTTCAGATATTTTGAATCGAAACCTGTCAGCAGCATATCAACCACAATGGTTATGTCAATCTTGTTTTGGTGCGCATAATCCTTGTTGCTGTACTGCTGATTTTTAATGCGCTGCTGCACATCCTGATAGTACGCATCAAACTCATTCACACTATGATTTGTGCCAAACTGTTTGTTATAATCGTTAATTATAGCGGTCAGTGCGGCCTTTTTCTGGTCGGGTTCCTGCTTGTTATCTTGCAGCTCTTGCGGCAAATCCTCCTGAATCTGCATAATGTCGCGGTTGCCCTCAGCTGGTGGTGAGAATACGCAGGCAATATTCAAAGGCTCATACTCTCTATCGTCGGCCATTTTTTGTGCCTGTGCTTCTTCGAACAGATGATAATATTCAATGGCTTCATTGATTGAGCCTGTGGCAAACAGAGCGTTGAAGCGGCATTCGTTGGTTGCTGCGCGGTGCTTTGCCAAAATGGCCTTCACAATGGCCGATTTTTTAACCGTTTCGCCCACCATATCCGATTTGTCGGGCTTGAAATAATCAACGTGGAAACGCAGCACATTGCGGTCATCGATGGCGTTGGTTATGGTGTAGGCGTGTAATTCCTTCTGAAACACATCTTTAGTGGTTCTATACTGTGCTTGCTCGCCTGTGATTTGAGTGTAGGTGGCGTTCTCTTCAAAAATAGGCGTTCCCGTGAACCCGAAAAGTTGTGCCTTCGGAAAGAACTCTTTGATAGCCTTATGGTTGTCGCCAAACTGAGAGCGATGGCACTCATCAAAAATGAACACAACACGCTTGTCACGTAGTGGCAAAAGGCGTTCCTGATAGTTACGGCGATTTTGCGGGTCAAGAGCGATGCCAAGCTTCTGGATGGTTGTAACAATAATCTTGTCAGCGTAATCTTCCGACAGCATACGGCGCACAAGCGCGTCGGTGTTGGTGTTCTCTTCAACACAGCCGTCTTGAAATTTGTTAAACTCCTCACGAGTCTGCCTGTCAAGGTCTTTGCGGTCAACAACAAAAAGACATTTTTCAACCTCTGGATTATCTTTTAAAAGTGTTGATGCTTTGAACGATGTCAACGTTTTTCCACTGCCTGTCGTATGCCAAATATAGCCGTTGCCTCGATTTTCATTTATGCAATTCACAATAGCTTTTACGGCATAAATCTGATATGGGCGCATCATCAGCACTTTCCTTTCAGAAGCCACCAAAACCATATAGCGGCTAATCATCTCTCCTAAACGGCACTTTTGCAGAAAAACATCGGCAAACGCATCAAGCGCGGTTATCTTTCGGTTCTTATCGTCAGCCCATTGATACACAGGAAGGAACCGTTCGTCGGCATTGAAGTTGAAGTGCTCTTTATTGTTATTGGCGAAATAGTATGTGTTATGCTGGTTGCTGACGATGAACATCTGCATAAAACAGAGCAGAGAATTGGCATATCCATTGCCTACATCGTTTTTGTAATCAACAATTTGCTGCATGGCGCGACGTGGGCTAACGTCCAAGGTCTTCAACTCAATTTGAACAACTGGCAAGCCGTTAATGAGCAAAATGACATCATAACGCTGAAAACTGTTTCGTGTATTAATTCGCAACTGGTGTATAACCTCATAATCGTTTTTACACCAATCTTTTATATTCACCAACGAATACTGGAGCGGCGTACCGTCTTCTCGTATGAAAGTATTACGCTCGCGCAACCTTTTTGATGTTGTAAATACATCCGAATCCGTAATTTCATCCAAAAGTCGAGTGAACTCGTTGTCGGTCAGGTGGCAACGGTTCAAGGTTTGAAACTTCTCGCGGAAGTTACGTTCAAGGCTATCCCTGTCGTGAATATCTTCACGATAAACATACTTCAAATCATCGCTTAATTTCTTGATGAAATTGTTCTCTATCTGGCTTTCTAACACAATGAAATCAATTAACTGATTATAAAAATAATGTATAATAATTAGAATAGCAAATTCAATTAGGATATACATGTTGTTTTTGTGTAAATAGCATCTTTGGTCAAATTTTTCTCGTCCCCCTCCCTCTTTCTTTGTGTTAAAAATAGTTTTACATTTGCATCCGATTGTAAACAAGTATTTTATCGGGACAGATGAGACGAAATAAGATGTGCGCGCTGATGATGGCATGTGCACTTTCCATAGGCGGAGCGACCGCACAGACGGCTGCCGGCAACGACACGACAACACAAACAACACCGCCGGAGAAATTCGCGCCGGCGAAGAAGAAACTGGACGACTTCTCCAAGGAGCTGACGAGCCGCATAAAGCTGCACGGATACGTGCAAGGCGGATACACCTACACCCATAAAGGCGGAACGGACGCCAACACATTCGACATCAAGCGCGTGCTCTTCTGGGCGGACGCGAGGATTACGGACCGATGGTCGTTCCTCTTCATGCACGACTTCTCGAGCGTGGTGCAGGAGTATTACACCGACTTCCGCATAACCAAAGATAAATGGCTGACTGTG
>Ga0247608_10008264_pt1 | contig 10539 bp, 9 predicted proteins | sample 176DNAGHGlowgp2_FD_193490 | JGI IMG/M metagenome (GOLD analysis project Ga0247608, IMG submission 193490) | Sheep rumen microbial communities from Palmerston North, Manawatu-Wanganui, New Zealand - 1766 DNA GHGlow gp2 | ecosystem: Host-associated > Mammals > Digestive system > Stomach > Rumen ... | reverse complement strand
TCAAAATAAGGCTGTTTTCATGGCTTCTGGTGAGTCCGAATAACAAAGCAAGTAGATTTTAAGTCTAACACAAAAATAACGCGATATGGGTCAAATTTTAAATGATCACAAAACAACAGGCATTAGAGGAATTAATCAAGACAAACTTTATACCTAATTATGTAGCAAAGGTATCATATAACAAAAGAGATTTAAAGGATATCACCCAGGATATCTATATCATGGTCTATGACTTGCCAGAAGAGCAGGTTGTAGACCTTTTTGTTCAAGGAGGTGTCAACCAGCTTCGTAAGTTTGTCTCAGGTCTTATAATAAGACAACTCTGTTCAAAGAACGGAAAAATAAGAAAGAAATATGATTTATCCAATATCTCTTTCGAAGACAAATATAACTTCTTAACCGATGAGGAAACCGAAGACGTTTGACATCAAATATATTCACGACAATTATAAAGAAATTAACGACTTACTCAAAGAGAACGAATGCAATGACGAATTGGTAGACTTGTTCAACAAACTGTTGGACCCTGTAGAGAGAAGTTTACTAATTAACTATATGTTAAGTGGTTACAACTATTCAATACTTGCGAAGTTCTATAAATGTTCGGTCAATACAATTCGAAAATATATAAACCAGATACAAAATAAAATTAAGGAGAAAATATGATGTTTTACATTAACTGTTTAGTAATTACTGTTATATGTGTCATTATACTTGATATTGTAAAAGCATGGGAAGGAATATCGAGCTATATCTCATATATAATCACAAAAGGTAAATCTAAAAAGTCATTCGAGTTAAAACCTTTCAGCTGCTCTACATGCAGCCAATTCTGGTGTAACTTATTGTATATGATTTTTTCTAACAACTTTACTATATTAAATTTAGGGTACATCACATTACTCACATTCCTTACACCGGTAATTTATGAATTACTTGTAAGGCTTTACGACATTCTTATAAAAATAATCAATTTCAAAAAATGACAATTAACGATATTACATTAAATGTAGGAGACAGAAACAAACTTAAGAAATATGAGAATTTCCTTGAGACAGCATATTATCACAGCTATATCACAGGACTCACCATGCAGGCTAAGATAGAACTTGAAGCAGTATATTCAAAATACTTCACAGAGAAACTTTCTATGGGTTGTAACTCATGTGTATTAAAGATGTGCAAATCTTTAGGATCTTTATATTTTATTAAAAAAGGTGAACGTACATAATGAACAATAATTTTTATGAATCCCCTTACGGTTTTAAAATAAGACCTGAAGCTGCTTACACACCGGAAGAGGAAAAGGAACTTTACGACAAGATACTTAAGGAGATATACAAAAACTACACAAGAAACAGAATAATGGAGATACTTAAAATTTCTAAGTATACCCATTATAATCTTCTTTATAACGAAGCTCTTAAACAGTATAAGTCTGAAATGAACACAGATGCAGAAGCCGAGTGGCAGCAGAATAAACAGAGACTTTACGACATCTGGCAGAACGCCAAGGCAGACAAAGACAAGATAGCTGCCATCAAAGAGCTTAATCGCATGGCTGAATTCTCACAAATCAACAAGAAAGTCGACAACCAGGAAGACAATAAATTTATGATTAATTTCAACATTTGAGCAGAGTAATTGAAGGAATGACTTTGTACGAACATCAGAAAGAGGTGTTTCGTACATTTGACAAGATGGAAGGCGGTACCTTGTGTATCAAGTCACCGAGACAATGCGGTAAAACAATTTTGCTTGAAAACCTCTTGCTAAGACAGAGTATCAACTATGACAACACAACGAGTATTCTGATGGAACCTTCATGGGCACAGAGTAAACGTGTAATGTCTCAGATACTCAAAGCCTGCAAGGGTATTCCTATTATTGAAGGCAGTTCTTATCAGGACATGATTATAAACTTCAATAACGGCAGCGAGATTATATTCCTTTCAGGATCCCAGGACGTCGACAATATCCGAGGCAACACTGTTTCAAAGAACGGCGTGCTTATTTTCGACGAGGCGGCTTTCATAAAAGACGACGTTATTTTCAAGTGTCTTCCTTTCTGTAATGCGAACAATGCAAGGAAACTTTCTGTTTCTACACCGTTGTTCAAGCAGGGTTATTTCTTTGAGTGTTTCAAGAACGCTATAGAGAATAAGAAGAATTTCAATTTAGTAGATTTTAACGATTATGATTTAACCAAGCTGTTGTCAGAAGAGCAGAAGCTGGAATACAAAGACACTATGCCTTATCTGATTTACCTTACAGAAATAGCAGCGGAGTTCATCGACGCTTATTCTACTTTGTTCGGTGACATCAATTCAATCATAGACGATTCCTACAAAGGTCAGAAGACGAATATTCTCGGTATAGACTGGGGTTCAGGTACAGGCAACGACTACACGGCTTTGTCAGGCTATAACAACCTCAAGAATATGACTTTTTTTGAGGCTTTCAACGATATCAGTCCTACAGAGCAAATAGACAAAGTTATTAAGGTTATCGGTATGCTGCATCCTGAATCGGTCGTAGTAGAGTCTAACTCAATCGGTGAAGTCTATTACGATATGCTCAAGAAAGGTTTGCAGAACAGTCATATAGTTACGTCTCTTAAGAAATTCGAGACAACAAACGAGTCGAAGAGAAAGATAGTTGAAAACTTCGTAACCCTTGTACAGCAAGGCAATACTACAATTTTGGATAACCCTATTCTCAAACTTCACATGTCCGCTTACAGTATAGAACCTACCAAGACAGGCAAGGTGACTTACAACGGCATGAACAATACACACGACGACGCTGTTATAAGTTCGGCGATCGCTCTTTATAATTTAAACAAAACAAATACATATATTTTTGGAAATGCAAGATAAATTGACATGGGCAGATATTACTTTAGAGAAATATCTTGAAATACAAGCATTAAAAACTATTGACAATATTGACTTTATTGTAAACTTAATAAAGATTATTTATAATATTGAGGATCCTGAGTCATTACCATATACTGATGTATTAGAGTATGGGGACAAACTTAAATTTATGTCTGAGTCTATAAAAGAAGTTCCACTTAAAGATTATTATATTCTTAACGGTAATAAGTACATGCTTGATATTGATATGCTTAATATGAAGACACAGCAAGTTATCGATTATAGAAACTATGTAAAGGAAGAAAATAATTTTGTAAAAATATTATCAGTATTCCTTATTCCCGAGGGTCATAAATATAATGACGGATATTCTATTCAAGATGTACAGAACGATATTATGTACATGACAATGCCTGACGTATTTAGTATATCAAGTTTTTTTCTCAAAGCCTGGCAAACTTGTTTGACAGTTTTCCAGGATTATTTCAACGAAACAATAGAGAATATGGAGAAGATACCGGAGGAGAAGAGAGAGATGTTGAAGAACCAGTTGAAGGCCCTTTCTCCAGATTTGACATTTGGCCAATGATCCTTGATTACTGCAAAGAAACCAATGAAACATTAACATCAACATTAAATGAATCTATTATCCAAGTATTCTATATCTGTGACTATATAGTTGAGAAGAGAATACAAGAAAATAAAATCATGGAAAGAATTTATAAAAAACACTGAAAATAATCTTTTTCAGAATATTTTATTTATATATATATTACCATTAACAAATGGCAGTCGAAACTGAAAAAACAGTAGTTCTTAATATAGACGCACAGCCTGGTATCAAGTCTATGAAAGACCTTAAACAGGCTATCAAAGACGGTAAAGACCAGTTAGCAGGTTTAACAGAAGGAACGAAGGAATATGAACAGGTATTATCACATACAGCTGAACTACAACATCAATACAGAGAAATTCAGGAACAGGTAAACAGATCGACAATGGACTTCGGTCAGACATTGTCTAATGTCAATTCTGTATTATCCGGCGGAGTAGCCGCAATTCAAGGTGTTACTGCAGGACTTTCATTGATGGGTGTAGATTTAGGCGACGACGACAAACTGACTAAGAATTTAGTTAAATCCATGTCGTTGTTGCAGGCTATGTCTAAAATGGATGCGGCTGTAAAGGGCTTCAAAGCTTTAACAGTAGGTATAAAAGGCAGTATAACGGCTGCAGGTGGTTTAGGCAAGGCATTGAAAGCTCTTGCTGTTTCAAACCCGTTCACAGCAATATTGGCTGGTATTACAGCTGTTATCGCAGCAGGTGCCGCACTTATCAATATGTTTCAGAAAGCTAAAGACGCTGAGGAAGCCCTTAAGGATGCAACCATATTCGACGAGATAGATTCTTCAATGCAAGAGATGGAATGGTCTTTTGAGGAAATGCACCGCAGAATGAAGCTTGAAGGTAAATCAGCTTATGAAATAATGGAAGCTGACCAGAAAGCCTTATTGAAACGTATTAATGAATTAGAAGCTGAAAGTATAAGATTATACAAGAGACTTGAAGATGCTTCAAAAGATAGAAGAGAATCAATACAAGCAGAAATTGATAAGGTCGATCAGTTAAAACAGAAGTACATGGAACAACGTGAATACAACACACGTATGAGAGATATAATGTACGAAGAAGACCAGAAACGTCAAAAAGAAGAAGCAGAAAAACAAGCTAATGCAGCAAAGCAGGCAGCAAATGCAAGAGTACAGGCAGCACAGGCAGCACAGCAAAAATTAGAGCAACAACAAGCAAACGCATATAAACATGAATTAGAATTATTAAAACAAAATAACAGTAAAATAATTCGTGAGGAAGAAGTAAGATATAGAAGAGAATTACAACTTGCTGGAAATAATTTAGATAAACTTGAAGATGCTGAGATTGCACATCAGAAAAGAATGATGGAGATAGATAATGAATATCTTCAAAAGCAGATAGAACTTGCACAAGAAAGAGTAAAAATTCTTGAAGGTCAGAATAAAGGTAATAGTAAACAATCTGATATTGATGCATTGAATACACAAATTCAAGAAATGACTTATCAGATTGCCCGTAATACAGAAGCTTATGAAGATAATGCAAGAGCACTCCAAATAGTAAAGACCGAAAGAGAAATAGAACTTGAACTTTTAGAGAAACAGACTAATCTTATTAATCAACAATCACAAGCTCAACAAAATGCTTGGAGTGTATCTCATAAAGCAGCACAACAAGAAATTGAAGACGCTAATGAAAAACTTCTTAAGTGGGGTGCTATTTATGCTGTATTACAAAAATTTGGTTTGGGTAATGATATTACGCAACCTTATAATGACGCTATAAATGCACTTACAGCTGATATTGATCAACTAAATTTAGCAAATCAAGGTCTTCAAGACCAAATGGATGGTCTTACAAAATCTTTCCAAGCAGGTACAATAGGTGCTGAAGATTATAATAATCAGATGGCTGATTTAGGTGCTCAACATTTAGCAAATCAAAGAGATATAGCTGATAAAGAGCTTGAAATAGAGAGAAACAAACAAGAAAAGAAGAAAGCTTTAGCTCTTCAGGGTGCAATGGCTATCAACTCTATAACAACCTCTATGGTCTCAGTCCTTAATTCTTTAGCAGAGGCAGAAGACATGTCATTTGAAGAAAGCAAGAAACTTAAGATCGCCGCAGCAATTATCAGTACAATTCAAGGTGGTCTTGTAGCTTTCTTGACAACAATGGAGGCTGTCGGCGGCGGACCTTGGGGTATTGCGGCAGGCGCAGCAGCATCCGCAGCAGTTGTAGCAGCAGGTATGATTGAAGTTCAGAAAATAAGAAACACAAAGAAAGACTCAACACCTTCTTTAACTAATTCAGCTTTAAGTTCTGTTACAGCACCGGTACCTCAAATAGTCAACCTTAACGCGGTCAACGACGAAATAGAATTACCTGATACAAGAGTATACGTCTTAGAATCAGATATAACAGACGCTCAGAGACGCGTCAATGTAGTAGAAAATAATTCAAACTTCTAAAATGAGAGTATTTCAAGTTAATAAACCAATAGCATTTACAGTAAGAGGTACAAACGGCACAGCACCTAACGTTAACACAACTTTACGATCAGGACGATATTATTATTATCGTGTATATATGGGCGCTATATTGTTATATACAGGCAAAACTTACTGTATATCAAAAAACGGCGAGCCTGTTATTGAAATGAAATTAGACAGTATATTGAAAGATTATGCTTTCAACGGTTACAAGTCTATCAAACCTGTATTGCAGGATCAGGACTGGAAACCACAAATAAACACAGACGGTGAGACATTGACGACACTTGACAACGATTTCACCACACAGGGCAATATGACAGACGAGAGTGAATTTGGTAACAGAACATTCACAGTTGAAATATCGGAGTATCCGGCATTCAATATATCATACAATGTTTATTTCGGTAATCAGTTTACATGGTTTCCGTACGCCACATGCTCATGGAATATAGATACAGATCCTGATAAGGATAATTCGTTCCAGGGTTTCAAGAGTGTCCTTAAATACGAAACAGACTTCATTTCACACTATCCTATGATAGTTACAGACAATTACGGTATAATGTATATGGTAAACGTCAATTCAGACTATATGGGCAATCAATATGCCGACATGAGACATCAGTGTATTTATATAGCCAACAAACCTAACTTCACAGCAGGACAGACACAGGAAGAAGATGAATATACAGGTATAAGATATTATACAACCGGGGGCGGCGGCTACTTATGTTTCAACGCACCTATGTCAGCCGTTATCAATTCTCTTGATCCTGGGGCTTATGTACCTGATTATATAACTAATGTAATTAACGGTGGCGACTCAACAACTACTACAAGCAACTCTGTTATAGGCGGTAATTCAGAAACAGTAATATCTAATTCTGTAATAGGCGGCGACTCGACTACTTCAATGACACCGGTTTACGGTTACGACAACAGATACAAGGTATATCTTTGGAAGAGAACGACATTTGAGAATAATGAGACAGAAGGGGAAATTCTTGTCGGTGTCATCGATGAATGTCCGGCCGACTACTACCTTACATGGCTCAGCAGATCCGGTTGTCCGGTATCTTACGGTTTTTCAGGAAATTCAAAAATTAAGAACAATGTAAGTAATACTTATACTTTGTCTGCTGACAACTTCAAATCAGCTAAGATACAAGACTTCACAAGAAGCTGGAACCTTAAATCAGGCAAAGTAGACAAGATAACCTATGACATGTTCGCCGATATATTAACTTCACCTTATGTATGTCTTTGGGAGAAAGATAAGGACCATTTACACTATGTAACGGTAGACACTTCAAACTGGGAAGAAAAGAAAGTCAAAGAAACAAAACAGCCTCTTAATTTTGAAATAAGTCTTACAGAGGCACAACAATACAAATTAATGCACTAATGTTGTAAATATATTATGATTAGAGTATTTGTAAAGATATTGGGAGATTACAAGGAGCTTGAACTGCAGAAGGATCAAATCAAGATACCTTTGACAGAAAGCCTTGCCAATCTTGAAAACCCGTTGAATTATACAACAGAATATTCAAAGACGGTAACATTTCCGTTGACATCAGTAAACAGAAGAATATTCGCTCATTATGTAGAACTCGATTCGATAGTTACAGACCAGTTCTCACCAGCCGAGCCTATTCCGATGATTATAATGGACGATTCAGACTTGATTATGGATGGTTGGTTCAAAATGACCACTGTAGATATTTCCGGTGAAAAAATATCAGGAAATATTTACGGTATGATGAACCAGTTTTTCAATGTACTAAAAAGTGCTAAATTCGGTGAGAACCTTCCTGAACTGTTAACTTCAGACTGCGTAATCGACAGACATATTGTTTATGATTGCTGGGCACAGAGACCTGAAAACAGACAGGTTCATCTGTATTATCCGCCTAATGCTAAAGAAGATTATCAAGGTGATTACAGATGGGTAAACGGTATCAGAATTCCTGGTTGGAATGATGTCGATGTTATAGGTTTCGTGCCGACTATTCAGGGACAACCTGACCAATTCGACAGTGAATCGGTTATTTGGGGCAGAAGTACAACCGCTACAGGTACAGAATATGTAGCTTCAAACGGTCCTCTTGTACTTAAATACTGGGATGCTTTCAATTTGTCAGAACAACAAGCTAAATCTGCAACACAGATTATGAAGGCACCTACAGAAAGACAGACAATGCAATACCGTTCATATTGTCAGAAACCTTATGTCTATGTAAACAAGTTGTTACAGATGTTTGAAAGGGAATGTTCTAATCTTACAGACGTTTCATTTACTTTGGATCCTGACTTCTTCAACGACGATAATCCTCTTTATACAGATGTCGTCTATACATTGCCGAACCTTATTACTGAGACTTCTGACTCAGACGCCCATATAGAGACGCAGGTTTTCGTAAACAATACAGCTTCTCCTACTTCAAATATGTCTAACGGAGGATGTTTCACTACTTCAACATGGTCGTTGGGTTCTAACTTCACGACAACTCAGGCCGGTACCTTGCAAATATCCGGATCTGTTCAAGTACAGGCTCAGATTGACTTCGCTTCGGGCGGCGGCGGTACCGGTCGTTACGCACACTTCAACAATCAGTCAGGTGTTAGATATATTGTAAAACTTTTAAGAGCTTCAAATAACGAGGTTGTCCAGCAGAAAACTATTTTCTACTGTTACAAGACAAATGAAAGTACCGACACAGACACTACAATTTATCTTAAACAACAGGATATGCTTTACCCCGTAGGTTATTCAAACGGCGGTATTCCTAATTCAGGCGGAACTTACGGTTATCATTACAGATGGAACATGAGTACGCTTAACTATAATTTCTTGTTTGAAGGTCTTGCAGCCAATACGACATATAGAATGACTGTAGACATTTGTCCTTTAACCTCAGTCTCTGGATCTGGTTGCGGCGGACAGTGGAGTATCGGCAGTTTCTGGACAGCTGACAATATGAGTCCGGCTGCTCTCCAGAATTATACCGGTAGATTCGCTTCTAATTTCAAACTTAAAGCAGACTTCAGCGCGGTTAACTCAAAACGTTCAGGTTCTCCTTTGTCAATGGAGAGACTTTGGGCGCAGAGTGATCCTACACCGTTCGAAGTTATTATTAAATACGCTAAATTGAATAATTTGGTATTCTACTACGATAAAGACAACCGCAACGTTACTTTGATGACAAGACAGAAATACTTTGCAAACTCTAAAGACAATATTCTTGACTGGACCGATAAAATAGACTGGTCTAAGGGTATGTCGTTCACCCCGCTTAACTGGGATACCAAGTATATCTGTTTTAACTATGACGATGCTGATATAGACAGACTTAAAGATTTCCAGGATAAATACGGTTTCACATATGGATCAAAGAAAATAAAGACTTCATATAAATTCAATAACGAGACTAAAGATTTATTAGGCGATAATTCAGACAATATCTTTCCGTCTGCAACTATGTCTGAATATCAATATACGACAGAACAAATTCATCAACTCGTGACAAACGGCCAGCAGATAGAACCACAATTAAGTTATGAATACTTCGTATTGAACAGAAAGGGCGACAAAGCAGCTAATGTATGTAACGGTTTTTATTTCAGAAACTGGGGTTCTGCTTGGTGGCCTATAGCTTATTGGGATGACAAGTCTAAAGGTAACACCTCATTTAGTTCAACAGCTGTATGGATTACCGACGACTGTGATTATGAACTTCAGTCTAATACATTCTGTACACAGCTTGTATGGAGAAAGCAGAGTCCAAATAATGTCTCCCAAGGTACAGATATAGACAACTGTAACTATGTAAAGGGTAAAGTTCTTGTCAATGGCAGTTACCCCGGTTTATGTGAGTATTCAGAAGACGGTAATCATTGTATCTTGTTCAGCCAGCCGAGAGAAGACTACTTCAATCCTCAGGGTGTTTACTTCAGAAACTCTAACGATATGTATTCGACAGCATGGGAAGGTTATGTAAATGAGGTTTACAATGAACAAAATAAAAAAGTAACTGCAATGGTGTGGTTGACACCTGTAGATTGGATGAAATTTCAAATAAATAAGTATGTAAGAATCAATAATGTAATATATATGGTAAACAAGATTATCGATTACATGCCCGGTACCGGCGGAACCACTAAAGTTGAATTGGTCCAAATCTGGAATCCGGACGCCTACGCTTCCTGAAAATAAATAAAAAAATTATATTTTATAAATATATATATGTAATTTGTCATGACATTAAATAACACAGCTATATGTTTGAGATCCGATACAGCTACCAACTGGAGTACAAACAACCCTCAATTATCAGTAAACGAAATAGGTATCGATTTAACGAACTATGAAATTAAAATCGGTACAGGCGCTACTTGGTCTAACACACAGAATTTCATAGCTAACAATACCACTGTTAAATCAATTCAGTCTACTGCTAACACAGCAAGCTCAAGGGCATCTCAAGCTTTAAGTGCTTCAGCTACAGCACAGCAGCTCGCTAATTCATTGGACCAATGGAAGGAATGTATAGACCAGGCCTGTTTCTTCA
>Ga0247608_10008262_pt1 | contig 10541 bp, 8 predicted proteins | sample 176DNAGHGlowgp2_FD_193490 | JGI IMG/M metagenome (GOLD analysis project Ga0247608, IMG submission 193490) | Sheep rumen microbial communities from Palmerston North, Manawatu-Wanganui, New Zealand - 1766 DNA GHGlow gp2 | ecosystem: Host-associated > Mammals > Digestive system > Stomach > Rumen ... | reverse complement strand
TGTGGACTTTGGTTCTTATCCTTTCGTGACGTCATCGAACACGATATGTGCCGGTGCTTGCACTGGCTTGGGCATTGGTCCAAACAAGATTGGCGAGGTGTATGGCATTATGAAGGCATACTGTACACGAGTAGGGGCCGGTCCGTTCCCAACAGAACTGTTTGACGAGACAGGCAAGAAAATTCGTGACTTAGGCCATGAGTATGGCGCTGTGACTGGTCGTGAGCGTCGTTGTGGATGGATAGACCTTGTTGCCCTGCGTTATTCCATTATGGTGAATGGCGTCACACAGCTTATTATGATGAAGAGTGATGTGCTGGACGGTTTTGACACCATTAAGGCCTGCACGGCATACAAGGTGAACGGAGAACTGACCCGTGACTTCCCTTACGACATAGAAAAAGGCATTGAAGCTGTTTATGAAGAGCTGCCCGGCTGGAAGACAGACATGACGCAGTTTACCAGTGAGGAGCAGTTCCCCCAGCAGTTTGCAGACTACATCGAGTTCCTGGAAAAGGAATTGGAGACTCCTATCAAGATAATCAGCATTGGCCCCGACCGTGCACAAACCATAGTACGTAAGTAAATGGCACAGAAACCCAGTATACCTAAAGGAACGCGTGACTTTGGCCCTATTGAAATGGCCAAGCGTAACTATATTTTTAATACTATTCGTGAGGTATATGCCCTTTATGGCTTCCAGCAAATTGAGACTCCAGCCATGGAGACCTTGCAGACGCTGATGGGCAAGTACGGCGAAGAAGGTGACAAACTGCTCTTCAAGATATTGAATTCGGGCGATTTCCTTGCAAAGACCTCTGATGAGGAACTGAAAGAACGTAATGCCCTCCACTTGGCATCTAAGCTATGTGAAAAGGGTCTGCGCTATGACCTCACGGTGCCTTTTGCCCGCTATGTGGTGATGCATCGCGAGGAGCTGCAGTTGCCTTTCAAACGGTATCAGATTCAACCCGTATGGCGTGCTGACCGTCCTCAAAAAGGGCGTTATAGGGAGTTCTATCAGTGTGATGCCGATGTTGTCGGCTCTGACTCGCTGCTTAACGAGGTAGAGTTAATGCAGATAGTGGATACTGTCTTCTCACGTTTTGGCATCCATGTACAGATTAAGATTAATAACCGTAAAATACTCTCTGGTATTGCAGAGGTAATTGGTGCAGCAGACAAGATTGTCGACATCACGGTAGCCATTGACAAGCTGGATAAGATAGGCATTGACAACGTTAATCAGGAACTTCGTGAGGATGGCCTCAGCGAGGAGCAGATAGAAAAGCTCCAACCCATTATTTCACTGTCAGGCTCGAATGACGAGAAGTTGGCAACCATTGCCGATGTACTAAAGACCAGTGAGACAGGACTGAAAGGAATTGAGGAGCTGCGCTTCATACTTAGCACGCTGAAAACGGTCGGACTGAAAAACGAGATTCAGCTTGACCTTACGCTGGCCCGAGGACTGAACTACTATACCGGTGCTATCTTTGAGGTTAAAGCCCTTGACGTACAGATTGGTTCCATTACCGGTGGTGGGCGCTATGACAACTTAACGGGCATTTTTGGTATGCCTGGTCTATCGGGAGTAGGCATTTCGTTTGGTGCTGACCGTATTTACGACGTGCTTAACCAGCTCGAACTTTATCCGAAGGACTCTGTAACGACAACACAGTTGCTGTTCATAAACTTTGGCGAGAAGGAAACGGCTTATTGCCTGCCCATCATCGGCCAAGTCAGAGAGCATGGCATTCGCGCTGAAATTTACCCTGATGCAGCAAAAATGAAGAAGCAAATGTCGTATGCTAATTCCAAGGATATTCCTTATGTGGCCCTGGCAGGTGAGAACGAGATTGCTGCAGGCAAGGTGACGCTGAAGAATATGGAGACAGGTGAGCAACAGATGCTAAGTCCAGAGGAATTAATTAATGTATTGCGATGAGAAAAGCGATTCTTGCAACGTTGGCATTGTTCTTGCTGACAGCCTCCACGCAGCAGAAGGTAACGACGATATTCATTATTGGCGACTCTACGGCTGCCAAGAAAGATTTGTCTACAGGCTCACCGGAAAGAGGGTGGGGTATGGCCTTACAATGTTTTTTCGATGATACCTTTATACGCGTAGACAATCATGCCGTGAACGGCCGCTCTTCGAAAAGCTTTATTGATGAGGGACGTTGGCAGAAGGTATTGGATAAGATACAACCAGGTGATTATGTCATTATCCAGTTCGGACACAATGACGAGAAACCCAAGCCAGACCGTCATACTGATCCAGGTTCTACGTTCGACTATAACCTTGCAAAGTTCGTGCGCGAGACTCGCGAGAAGGGAGGTATTCCGGTGCTGATGAACGCTGTAGTGCGTCGTAACTTTGCAAAAAAAGCAGTAAAGAACGATGACGATGAAGCTTTGCGCAACACAACTTTCAAAGATGCTCCCCAGCAATTGGAAGGCGACTCGCTGATAGATACTCATGGACTTTATCGAGTAGCTCCACGTGATGTTGCTGTCAGAATGAACTGTCATTTCATTGATGCCAATAAGATTACCCACGACCTGGAACAGTCGCTCGGCGTGGAGGGATCAAAGAAACTGCATATGTGGTATAAACCAGGTGAACATCCTGCTCTTCCTGCTGGTCGCCAAGACAATACGCACTATAACATCTACGGTGCACATGAGGTCGCTCAACGTCTGGCAGATGCTTTATGCAATGAAATCCCCTTGCTACGGAAATACCGTACAAACGACGAAACATGCAAAATGGACAAAGAATAAATAGACGACCTATTGAAAACAAATCCCGCGATTTATTTGCGGGATTTGTTTTTTCTATGTATCTTTGCATACCGAGAATTATCTTACTAACTAAACAAATACATTAAGACTATGAAGAAAAAGTTTATCTGTGCCGTTTGTGGATATATCTACGAAGGCGATGCTGCTCCTGAGAAGTGCCCTATCTGTAAGGCTCCTGCGTCGAAGTTTTCTGAGCTGAAAGAGACAGGTGATGTGACCTATGCCACCGTTCATCGTCTGGGCGACGGTAAGATAGAGGGTGTTCCCGAAGAGATGATAGAAGAGTTACGTAACAATTACCGTGGCGAGTGCGGCGAGGTAGGTATGTATCTGGCTATGGCTCGTCAGGCCGACCGTGAAGGCTATCCGGAGATTGCCGAAGCTTTCAAGCGCTATGGTATGGAGGAAGCCGTCCATGCAGCACAGTTTGCAGAGTTGTTAGGTGAAGTAGTCTTCGATACCAAGACGAACCTTGAGAAGCGCGCCGCTGCAGAGGAAGGTGCATGCAAGGATAAGTTCGAACTGGCAAAGCAGGCCAAAGCCATGGGCTTCGACGCTATCCATGACATGGTGCACGAGGCTGCAAAGGACGAGGCCCGTCACGGAGCAGGCTTTGCAGGGCTGCTGAAGCGCTATTTTGGCAAGTAACTTTTTGCTGCCAGTTTATGGCTGCACAATAAAAGAAAGAAAAAGTCGTTTTATTCATGGTATGATGAAACGACTTTTTTTATTTGCTTTCACTATAGGAGTGATACTTACTGCATGTACGGACAACGAATCGTTCAGTACAAGCACAACTAATCGCCTCACATTCTCAGAGGACACGGTACGATTTGATACATTGTTCAGTACCGTTCCTTCAGCGACACAAGTTTTCTGGGTGCATAATAAATCAGGGGATGGTATACGCATTCAAACGGCCCGTTTGGAGCGTGGAACCCAATCTGGTTATCGTGTTAATATAGATGGCACCTATCTAAACCCTGTTGGTACAGATTTCGAGGTACGCAAAGGTGATAGTATTCTGGTTTTCGTTGAAGTTACAACTTACGAGAATCACAGCAATGAACCACAGTTGGTGGAGGATAATCTTGTGCTCACTCTGGAGAGTGGGGTAGAACAGCGTATAAATCTCAGAACCTATAGCTGGGATGCCCTTAAAATTACCGACCTTGTCATCAATAAAGACAGCTTAATCGAATCGAGTTCACCTATTCTTGTTTATGGCCGAGGCATTACAGTGAAGGAGGGAGCAAAGCTGTCATTAAAAAACACGACATTCTATTTTCACGATGGTGCAGGAATAGATGTTTCTGGAGAATTAGAGGCTAATGGATGCATATTCCGAGGCGACCGTCTTGACCATATGTTCGACTATCTACCTTATGACCGAATACCTAGTCAATGGCAAGGTATAACTCTTTTATCTCCATCGTCTACGCACGTCATAGTGAATTGCGAGATACGCAACGCAGTTGACGCTTTAGTTTGTGATAGCACAGTTCTTCTTTTGACAAATTCAGTTATACACAACAGTGGTGGGGTAGGGATGAAGGCCATTAACTCAACCGTGACATTGTCTTACTGTCAGTTCAGCAATACTCTTGGTGACTGCTTGTCGTTTGAGGGATGTACGGCTCAAGTTGACCACTGCACGCTGGCTCAATTCTATCCTTTTTCTGCCAATCGTGGCGCAGCCTTAAGTTTTGCCACCACTACCATGCCTATGCAGCTTAATCTTACTAATAGTTTAGTCACTGGCTATGATGACGATGTAGTGATGGGGCAAATGCATACGGTTGAACCTGTGCAATGTGAATACCACTTTGCAGACTGCATACTAAGAACGGACAGTGTGAGCGATAACGAGCGTTTTGAACGTATTTTATGGGAGACGTCCAAAGACTCGATTCAGGGTATAAAGCATTTTAAAACTATCGATGAAGATAATCTGTATTACGACTTCTCCATCGATAGTATATCACCAGCCTTCCAACGAACAATTGGAAGATATGATTAATAGCTTCTTGCTATAATGACACGGTACTTGGATGGTTTGCCACTGACCATGTCGGTACCAGGAGTCTGCTCGTAGGCAAAGGGGACACAACGTATGGTTGCCTGCGTCTCTTCTTTAATTCGTGCTTCCGTCTCAGCGGTACCATCCCAGTGGCAGAGGAAGAATCCACCGTCCTTTATTCGTTCCTTGAACTCTTCATAGTTATCGCACTCATAGACATGCTCGTCACGATACTTTCGAGCCTTTTCAAAAATATTCTTCTGTATGTTATCCAATAGTTGCTCTACATACTCTGTTATACCTTCTAAAGGACGTGTTTCTTTCTCTAATGTGTCGCGACGCATCACCTCAATGGTACCGTTCTCCAAGTCACGAGCTCCAAGTACGAGACGAACGGGAACACCCTTTAGTTCATAGTCAGCAAACTTGAAGCCTGGTCGCTTGTTGTCTGCATCGTCAAACTTGACGCTGATGCCTTTCTTTCTAAGTTCATCAATTATAGGAGTGACCTCCTTGTTCACCAGTTCCATCTGTTCTGGTTTTGTTGCAATAGGTATGATGACCACCTGGATAGGAGCCAGTCGAGGGGGCAATACCAATCCGTTATCATCAGAGTGGGTCATAATAAGTGCACCAATGAGTCTTGTAGATACACCCCATGAGGTAGCCCAAACATATTCGGGCTTATTTTCCTTATTGAGATATGTAACATCGAAGGCCTTGGCAAAGTTCTGACCCAAGAAGTGCGAGGTACCACTTTGAAGAGCCTTGCCGTCTTGCATCATAGCTTCGATGGTATAGGTATCCAAAGCACCGGCGAAACGCTCTGTCTCCGATTTCACACCCTGGAGCACAGGAACGGCCATCCACTCCTCTGCGAACTTGGCATAGACGTGCAGCATTTTCTTTGCTTCCTCTTCTGCCTCCTCACGGGTAGCATGAGCCGTATGACCTTCTTGCCACAGAAATTCAGAGGTGCGCAGGAAAGGACGAGTACGCATCTCCCAACGCATTACGTTACACCACTGATTACACATCAAGGGCAGGTCGCGCCATGAGTGAATCCAGTTCTTATAGGTATTCCAAATAATGGTCTCAGAAGTGGGACGTATGATAAGTTCTTCTTCTAGTTTGGCTGCAGGATCCACTACCACACCACTCTTATCCTCCTTGGCCTTTAGACGGTAGTGGGTCACTACGGCGCATTCTTTGGCGAAGCCTTCTACATGCTCGGCCTCGCGACTAAGAAACGACTTTGGTATAAGCAAAGGGAAGTATGCATTCTGGGCTCCAGTTTCCTTAAACATTCGGTCAAGCTCGTGTTGCATCTTCTCCCAAATTGCATACCCGTAGGGCTTGATAACCATACAACCACGAACGGCTGATTGTTCTGCCAAGTCGGCTTTTACAACCAGATCGTTATACCACTGACTATAATTGTCAGCTCTCTTTGTTAATTCTTTTAATTCTTTTGCCATAATTTGTTGTACATTTCTTAAAATTTGCTGCAAAGGTACGAAAAAGTTTAGAGTTTATGGTTTAGAGTTGAGGGAATTTTGTACTTTTGCATCAGATTTTGTATGTTTCACTTAAAATAGAAAAGATTATGAAGACAAAAATCATTTCTTTACTCCTCTGTGTAGGAATGCTCTTTGCATGCAATAACACGCAAAAGGGTGCAGGTATTGGTGCAGGTGGAGGTGCCCTTCTTGGTGGCATCATTGGTGCCATAGCAGGTAACACAGCTATAGGTGCTGCAGTAGGTGGTGCTGTAGGTGCTGGAGCTGGTGCTATTATCGGCAAGAAAATGGACAAAGCAAAGGCCGAGGCTGAAAAAGTTCAAAACGCTCAAGTTGAGACGGTTACAGACAACAACGGTTTGGAAGCAGTAAAGGTTACTTTTGATTCTGGTATTCTCTTTGCCACTGGTAAGTCAGACCTTTCTGCTACTGCAAAGAACTCACTGGCTCAATTTGCTTCTGTATTGAAGAATAACGCAGACTGCGACATCGCTATTCAGGGTTACACTGATAATCAGGGATTTCGCGGCAAGTCTGCTGCTGAGAGCTCTGCAATGAATCAGGCACTTTCGCTGGATCGTGCTGCTGCTGTTTCAAACTATCTGAAAGGACTTGCCGTTTCATCTTCACAAATTAAGAGTGTGGAAGGTTTTGGCGAGGCAAATCCCGTAGCTGATAATTCCACTGCAGCCGGTCAGGCTCAGAACCGTCGTGTTGAGGTATATATGTATGCCTCTCAAAAGATGATTCAGGAGGCTCAGTCTCAAGCAAACTAAAAAATAATTATTAGTTACTGAGTTGAAGCGTATATTTGCTTTTTTCAAGAAAACCATAAAGTGGATAGTGGTGGCATTCTTTGCCTCCACTATTCTTTCTGTGGCTGTATTAAGATGGGTTCCTGTTTGGTTTACGCCCCTGATGTTTATACGATTATCACAACAGTTATCAACAGGCAAAGAATTGAAGTTGCATCACCACTGGATACCACTTGACAAAATATCTCCGTCACTTCCTACTGCTGTAATGGCATCCGAGGACGCTCGGTTTCTTGAGCATCATGGTTTTGACTATAAAGCTATCGAACAGGCTGCCATGCGCAATATCAAGCATCCAGAAAAGCGTAAACTTGGAGCATCGACCATCAGTCAACAGACAGCTAAGAACGTATTTCTATGGCCAGGACGCTCATGGGTTCGCAAGGGCTTTGAGGTTTATTTCACAACACTAATAGAAATTATGTGGTCCAAACAGCGAATTATGGAAGTCTACTTGAACAGTATAGAGATGGGTGACGGTATATATGGAGCTGATGCGGTGGCGCAATGGCATTTCAATACTACAGCTGAACAGCTCTCAAAGTCGCAATGTGCGTTAATAGCAGTCTCTCTGCCTAATCCTCGAAAGTTTAATTCTTCTAATCCTAACAGCTATATGCTTAAACGGCAGAGACGAATTCTTCAAGAAATGAAGTTTGTTAAGCCTCTTCAGTAGCTTTCTCTTACATTGTAAGCATAATCGGTATTATGGTAAATAGAAGAGTTAAATATAATAAAATAGATTAATTTAGGAAGTTTTTGCCAACTCGGCTTTGCAATCTGAAGATTTATTTGTATCTTTGCGCCTGTTTTAAAACAAATCTACAAGAATGGAAGCTTTTTTTAGGACGCATCGTTACCTTGTCGAGCATGTCAATGCTCCAGTTCGTCGTATCCTAATGGATGAGATTAACTGGTCTGACCGCCTTATTGGAATCAAGGGAACACGTGGCATTGGAAAAACAACATTCTTGCTCCAATACGCAAAAGAGAACTTTGACATACAAGACCGAAAGTGCCTTTATGTCAACATGAACAACTTTTATTTCCAAGAACACGGTATAGCAGACTTTGCTGGTGAATTCTGTAAGAAAGGTGGTCGCGTCCTCCTCATTGACCAAGTGTTTAAGCAGCCAAATTGGTCTAAGGAACTACGCAAATGTTATGATAAATATCCGTATTTAAAGATTGTCTTTACTGGTTCGAGCGTGATGCGACTGAAGGATGAGAATCCGGAATTAAATGGTATCGTGAAGTCATACAATTTACGCGGGTTCTCCTTCCGAGAATTTGTTAACCTGTTAACAGGCAATAACTTCCCACCATACTCTCTAGAAGAAATTCTGGAGAATCACGAACATATTATTAAGAAAATTCTCCCTAAGGTTTCACCAAACCGCTACTTTCAGGACTATATTCACCATGGCTTCTACCCCTTCTTTCAGGAACACCGCAACTACTCGGAGAATCTGCTTAAGACGATGAATATGATGACAGAAGTAGATATTCTTCTGGTTAAACAAATAGAATTGAAATACTTGACGAAGATTAAGAAGCTATTCTATCAACTTGCTGAGGGAGGTCCCAAAGCTCCAAATATTAGCCAACTGGCCAAAGACATAGAAACCTCCAGAGCGACTGTCATGAACTACATCAAGTATTTGACTGATGCTCGTCTTCTCAATATGATATACCCGAATGGCGAATGTTTTCCCAAAAAGCCTACCAAAGTTATGCTTCATAATTCTAACCTACTTTACGCCATCTACCCCATACACGTAGATAAGCAAACAGCAATGGAAACATTCTTTGTTAATTCATTATGGAAGGATCATAAGGTGAATCAAGATAGTCGCAATCAGCATTATTTGGTAGATGGACGATTAAAATTCAGGATTTGTGATGCAGATAATAATAAAATAAGGTATGCGCCCGATACCTATTATGCTCGCTACAACACAGAAATAGGGCGTGCCAATCAAATCCCGCTCTGGCTTTTAGGATTTCTCTATTAAAGATTACCCCTAATTAAACAAATAATATTTATTAATTTTTATATCTATTCTAAACAAATGGCTAAAGAAAAGAAATTTATCACCTGTGATGGTAACGAGGCTGCAGCTCATGTGAGCTATATGTTCTCGGAGGTAGCTGCTATCTACCCCATCACCCCGAGCTCGCCTATGGCCGAGCACGTTGACGAGTGGGCTGCCCGTGGTCGCAAGAACCTGTGGGGTCAGACCGTAAGTGTGCAGGAGATGCAGTCTGAGGCTGGAGCTGCCGGTGCCGTTCACGGTTCGCTGCAGGCTGGTGCCCTGACCACCACCTTCACCGCTTCTCAGGGTCTGTTGCTTATGATTCCTAACATGTACAAGATTGCCGGTGAGCTGATTCCTTGCGTATTCGACGTTTCTGCCCGTACGCTGGCTTCTCACTCTCTCTGTATCTTCGGTGACCACCAGGACGTGATGGCATGCCGCCAGACTGGTTTCGCCATGCTCTGCGAAGGCTCAGTACAGGAGGTTATGGATATGACCGCCGCTGCTCACCTCGCATCACTGGAGACCTGCGTACCGTTCGTAAACTTCTTCGACGGTTTCCGCACCTCTCACGAGTATCACAAGATTGAGCTGCTCGACCAGGAGGATGTTCGTCCGCTCGTTAAGGAAGAGTACATCAAGCGCTTCCGCGACCGTGCTATGTCGCCTGAGCGTCCTATCACACGTGGTACCGCCGAGAACCCCGAGACCTTCTTCACACACCGTGAGGCATGCAACCCCTACTACGATGCAGTGCCCGAGGTCGTTGAGAAGTATCTGGGCGAGCTGTCTAAGATTACCGGTCGTGAGTATCACCTGTTCTCTTACTATGGAGCCGAGGATGCTGACCGCATGATTATCCTGATGGGTTCTGCTACCGACGCTGCCCGCGAGGCTATCGACTACCTGAACGCCAACGGCCAGAAGGTGGGTATGATCTCGGTTCACCTCTATCGTCCGTTCAGCGTGAAGCACCTGCTGGCTGCTGTTCCCAAGACGGTGAAGAAGATTGCCGTCCTGGACCGCACGAAGGAGCCCGGTGCAAACGGCGAGCCTCTGTATATGGACGTGAAGGATGCCTTCTACGAGGTAGAGGATCGTCCTGTTATCGTGGGTGGCCGCTACGGTCTTGGTTCTCACGATACGACTCCCGCTCAGATCATCAGCGTGTTCAACAACCTCGCTATGCCCGAGCCTAAGAACCACTTCACCATCGGTATCGTAGATGACGTGACCTTCACTTCTCTGCCCGAGGTTGAGGAGATTGCTCTTGGTGGTAAGGGTATGTTCCAGGCTAAGTTCTATGGTCTGGGTGCCGACGGTACCGTTGGTGCTAACA
>Ga0247608_10008261_pt1 | contig 10542 bp, 11 predicted proteins | sample 176DNAGHGlowgp2_FD_193490 | JGI IMG/M metagenome (GOLD analysis project Ga0247608, IMG submission 193490) | Sheep rumen microbial communities from Palmerston North, Manawatu-Wanganui, New Zealand - 1766 DNA GHGlow gp2 | ecosystem: Host-associated > Mammals > Digestive system > Stomach > Rumen ... | reverse complement strand
GCTTCTATAAGATCACGGGCCGCATCAAGGACATGATCATCCGTGGCGGTGAGAACATCTATCCGCGTGAGATTGAGGAGTACCTCTATCATATGCCCGGCATCCGCGATGTACAGGTGGCTGCCGTTCCCTCGAAGAAATATGGCGAGGCCGTGGGTGCCTTCATCATCCTTGAAGAGGGTGTGAAGATGGAGCCGGAGGATGTACAGGAGTTCTGTCGCGGTAAGATTGCCCGTTATAAGATTCCGAAGTATGTGTTCTTCATCGACGAGTTCCCGTTGACAGGCTCTGGCAAGATTCAGAAATTCAAACTGAAGGAGATGAGCCTTGCTCTCTGCGAGAAGTTCGGATATGAGGTAATATAAGTTATAGTTTACAGTTGACGGTTTACAGTTTACAGATGATATGCTGGCAAGCCGTTCTGAGGATACCGCCTATAGAAGTAATCAACTGTAAACAGTAAACCGTAAACAGTAAACAAGATAATATGTTTGAGAATTTAAGTGACAGACTTGAGAGATCATTTAAGATCCTGAAAGGTGAGGGCAAGATCACTGAGATTAATGTCGCCGAGACCCTGAAGGATGTGCGCCGAGCTTTGCTCGACGCTGACGTGAACTATAAGGTCGCCAAGACCTTTACCGATACGGTGAAGCAGAAAGCTCTGGGTCAGAATGTGCTCACCGCCGTGAAGCCTAGTCAGCTGATGGTGAAGATTGTCCACGACGAGCTGGCTGAGCTGATGGGTGGCACAGCCTCCGAATTGAAGGTCGAGGGCCGTGCTGGAGCGCCTGCCATCATCCTGATGTCTGGTCTGCAGGGTTCTGGTAAGACCACGTTCAGCGGTAAGCTCGCCAACCTGTTGAAGACCCGCAACCACAAGAAACCTCTCTTGGTGGCCTGCGACGTGTATCGTCCTGCTGCCATCGAGCAGTTGAAGGTGGTGGGTGAGAGCGTTGGTGTTCCCGTCTATACGGAGCCTGACAATAAGAACGTGGTGGAGATTGCCAACCACGCTATCCAGGAAGCCAAGGCGAAGGCCAACGATGTGGTCATCATCGATACTGCAGGTCGTCTGGCCGTTGACGAGGAGATGATGCAGGAGATCGAGACGCTGAAGAAGGCCGTCAATCCCAATGAAACGCTCTTCGTGGTCGACTCGATGACTGGTCAGGATGCCGTGAACACCGCCAAGGAGTTCAACGACCGCCTCGACTTCGACGGCGTGGTGCTGACGAAACTCGATGGTGACACCCGTGGTGGTGCTGCCCTCTCCATCCGTACAGTGGTGACGAAGCCCATCAAGTTCGTCGGTACGGGTGAGAAGATGGAGGCCATTGACGTGTTCCATCCCGAGCGTATGGCCGACCGTATCCTCGGCATGGGTGACATTGTAAGCCTCGTGGAGCGTGCCCAGCAGCAGTACGACGAAGAGGAGGCCAAGCGTCTGGAGAAGAAGATCCGCAAGAACAAGTTCGACTTCGACGACTTCATGGGTCAGATCCAGCAAATCAAGAAGATGGGTAACATCAAGGACTTGGCAGCGATGATCCCCGGTGTAGGCAAGCAGATCAAGGATCTCGACATCGACGACAACGCCTTCAAGGGCATCGAGGCCATCATCAACTCGATGACGCCGAAGGAGCGCCAGAATCCCGATATCATCAACCAGAGCCGTCGCCGTCGTATAGCTGCCGGTTCAGGCACGAAGCTCGACGATGTGAACCGTCTGATGAAACAGTTCGACCAGACGCGCAAGATGATGCGTATGGTCTCTGGTATGGGTTCTTCGAAGATGGCTCAGATGGCCAACGCCATGAAGGCGATGAAGGGTGGCGGCATGCCCAAGTTCTAAGGTCTTTGTTTACAGTTGACGGTTTACAGTTTACAGATGATATGCTGGCAAGCCGTTCTGAGGATACCGCCTATAGAAGTAATCAACTGTAAACCGTAAACTGTAAACTGTAAACAAAAATAATATGCAATTAATTGACGGAAAAGCAACAGCAACAGCCATTAAGGCAGAGATTGCCGAGGAAGTGAAGAAAATCGTGGCCGCTGGTGGCAAGCAACCCCACCTGGCAGCTGTGTTGGTGGGTCACGACGGTGGCTCTGAGACGTATGTGAAGAACAAGGTGCTGGCCTGCGAGGCCTGTGGTTTCAAGAGCACACTCATCCGCTTTGAGGCCGACATCACAGAGGCAGAACTCTTGGCCTGTGTCGACAAACTCAATAAGGACGACGATGTCGACGGCTTCATCGTGCAGCTTCCTCTGCCCAAGCATATTGATGAACAGAAGATCATCGAGGCCATCGACTATCGCAAGGACGTAGACGGTTTCCATCCCATCAACGTGGGCCGCATGGCCATCGGTCTGCCGTGTTTTATCTCTGCCACACCCCTCGGCATCATCACCCTGCTGAAGCGCTACAATATCGAGACTAGCGGCAAGAAGTGCGTTGTTCTCGGACGCTCGAACATCGTGGGTAAGCCCATGGCCCAGCTCATGATGCAGAAACAGTATGGTGATGCTACGGTGACTGTATGCCACTCACACTCCAAGACCTTGAAGGAGGAGTGCCGTGAGGCTGACATTATCATTGCCGCCATCGGACAGCCCGACTTTGTGACGGCCGACATGGTGAAGGAGGGTGCTGTGATTGTCGACGTAGGCACCACCCGTGTGCCTGATGCCACCCGTAAGAGCGGTTTCCGTCTGAATGGCGATGTGAAGTTCGACGAGGTAGCTCCCAAGTGCTCCTTCGTCACGCCTGTCCCTGGTGGGGTAGGGCCGATGACCATCTGCTCGCTGATGAAGAATACACTCGCTGCTGGTAAGAAAGAGTACTATAAATGACCGCTGAGGAGTATTATCTGAAAGGTAACGAGGCCCGCAAGCAGGGACAGTGGCACGAAGCCATCAACAACTACATCCAGGCTATTGCGCTTGACCCCGACAGTCCTGCCGTCGAGGCCAAGCGCATGCTCGATGATATCATGGCCTTCTATTGTAAAGATATGTATAATCCCTGAGTATTATGATAACTGAACAAGATAAGCAATTTATGCGTGAGGCCATTCGATTGGCCAACGAGAGTGTTAATCGTGGTGGTGGCCCTTTCGGTGCCGTCATTGTGAAGGATGGCAAGGTGATTGCCGGTAGTAGCAACAGCGTCACCATCGATAACGATCCAACAGCCCATGCTGAGGTGAACACCATCCGTGAGGCCTGTCGCCGTCTGGGTACCTTCGACCTCTCGGGCTGTACGATCTATACCTCCTGCGAACCCTGTCCCATGTGTCTTGGCGCGATCTATTGGGCCCGAATCAGTCGTATCTTTTACGGTAACAACCGTAAGGATGCCCGAGACATCCAATTTGCCGATGACTTTATCTACGAGGAACTTGAACGTCCATTAGGTAACCGTACCGTGCCTATCATCCCTCTCCTCCGTGATGAGGCTCTGGTCACCTTCCGCCTTTGGAGCGAAAAGACAGATAAGACGGAGTATTGAAATATGATTTAATCCTTTTAAAGATCGGGAGATAAGTCCCTGAGACTTGTCGCAGAATATATAATATGTGAAAATGCAAAGAAAAAGTCGTTTTTTCTTTGCATTTTGCATAAAATGAACTACCTTTGCACCCAATTTCGAAAGAGGTTAATGCATTAAACGAATAATTATGGCAAAAATGAAAGGCGCCATTGAGGTGGATACGGAGCGGTGTAAGGGATGCCAGTTGTGCATCATTGCCTGTCCCCAGAAGGTTATCGCCCTGGCCAACAAAGTGAATCTGCACGGCTACCCTTATGTGGAGGCTGTCAACGAGGAGGCCTGTGTGGGCTGTGCCTCGTGTGGCATTGTCTGCCCTGACGGCTGTATCACCGTGTATCGTAAAAGAGTGGAGGAGTAAGCTATGGCAGAAGAGAAAGAAGTTGTATTGATGAAAGGCAATGAGGCAATCGCCCATGCTGCTATTCGTTGCGGATGCGACGGCTATTTCGGCTATCCTATTACTCCGCAGAGTGAAGTGATTGAGACGCTGGCTGAACTGAAGCCTTGGGAGACTACCGGTATGCAGGTGGTTCAGGCTGAGAGTGAGCTGGCATCTATCTATATGGTCTATGGTGCTGCCGGAGCCGGTAAGCGTGCCATGACCTCGTCATCGTCACCTGGCATCGCCCTGATGCAGGAGGGTATCACCTACATGGCTGGTGCCGAGGTGCCTGGTGTGTTTGTGAATGTACAGCGTGGTGGTCCTGGTCTGGGTACCATCCAGCCTTCACAGGGTGACTATTTCCAGGCTACCCGTGGTGGTGGTAACGGCGACTATAAGGTCATCGTGCTGGCTCCGTCGTCTGTGCAGGAAATGGCTGATTTCGTAGACCTCGCCTTCGAGCTGGCTTTCAAGTATCGTAACCCCGCTATGATTCTGAGCGATGGTGTCATCGGTCAGATGATGGAGAAGGTGGTGCTGCCGCCGTTCAAGCCCCGTCGTACTGACGAGGAGGTGATCAAACAGTGTCCTTGGGCCTCTACTGGTAAGCCTAAGAACCGTGAGCGCGTGGTCATCACTTCGCTGGAGTTGAAGCCTGAGATCATGGAGCAGCGTAACATCGCCCTTCAGGAGAAATATGCTAAGATTCAGGAGAATGAGGTGCGCTATGAGGAGCAGTTGATGGACGATGCTGAGTATGCGATTGTTGCTTTTGGTTCTGCTGCCCGTATCGCAGAGAAGAGTGTGGAGATTGCCCGCGAACAGGGTATCAAGGTCGGTTTGTTCCGTCCCATCACCCTGTTCCCGTTCCCCATCAAGCAGATTGCTGAGCTGTCGAAGAAGGTGAAGGGTATCCTGGTGGCAGAGATCAACGCTGGTCAGATGGTTCAGGATGTTCGCCTTGCTGTGAATGGTGCCGTGCCCGTCGAGCAGTTCGGTCGTCTGGGTGGTATCGTTCCCGATCCGGAAGAGATTGTAGAAGCGCTTAAAGACAAAATAATGAAATAAGACATAAATAACATTTTTTAGACATAAGAACATAAGAACATAAAGGCTACGCCATAAGAATTATGTACTTTTGTTCTTCTGTCAAAAAAAGAAAAAAGTTCTTATGTATATGGATAGAAATCAGATAGTTCAACCAGAGAATATCGTCTGCAAGAAGCCGACGCTGATGAACGACAATAACATGCACTACTGCCCAGGCTGTAGTCACGGTGTGGTGCATAAGCTCATTGCCGAGGTCATCGAGGAGATGGGAATGGAAGACAAGGCCGTAGGTGTATCGCCTGTAGGCTGTGCCGTCTTCGCGTACAACTATATAGATATCGACTGGCAGGAGGCTGCCCACGGTCGTGCTCCCGCACTGGCTACAGGTATCAAGCGCTGCTGGCCCGACCGTCTCGTCTTCACCTATCAGGGTGATGGCGACCTCGCCTGTATCGGTACCTGTGAGACCATACATGCCCTGAACCGTGGCGAGAACATTGTCATCATCTTCGTCAACAATGCCATCTATGGCATGACGGGTGGTCAGATGGCTCCTACCACGCTGATTGGTCAGAAGACCTCTACTTGTCCTTATGGCCGTGATCCTCAGTTGCACGGCTATCCCCTGAAGATGGCTGATATCGCTGCCGGTCTGGAGGGTACTTGCTACGTCACTCGTCAGAGTGTGGAGAGTGTGGCCTCTATCCTCAAGGCGAAGAAGGCGCTGCGCAAGGCTTTCGAGGCTTCGATGGCTGGTAAGGGCTCATCGCTCGTGGAGTTCGTCTCCACCTGTAACAGCGGTTGGAAGCTCACTCCCGCCAAGGCTAACGAATGGATGAAGGAGAACATGTTCCCCTTCTATCCCAAAGGAGACCTCAAGGATACAACGAATCAATAATTTTTAATCAAGAATTAGAGAATTAGAGAATTCTTTCGCAAGCGAATGATCAGGTATTATAAATTCTTAAATTCTCAAATTCTTGATAATTTAAAAGAGAATATATGAAGAAAGAAATTATAATCTCAGGTTTCGGAGGTCAGGGCGTGCTCTCGATGGGTAAGATTCTGGCCTATAGTGGACTGATGGAGGATAAGGAGGTCACTTGGATGCCTGCCTACGGTCCTGAGCAGCGCGGTGGTACAGCCAACGTGACGGTTATTGTCAGCGACGAGCGCATCTCTTCGCCCATCCTCAGCAAGTACGACATCGCCGTGGTGCTGAACCAGCCTTCTCTGGAGAAGTTCGAGCCGAAGATCAAGCCTGGTGGTATTCTCATCTACGACGGCTTCGGTATCATCAACAAGCCCACTCGTAAGGACATCATCGTCTATGAGATCAACGCTATGGACAAGGCTGCCGAGATGAAGAACGGTAAGGTCTTCAACATGATTGTCCTCGGCGGACTGTTGAAGGTGGCTCCCGTGGTGAGCGACAAGGGTGTGGAGAAAGCCCTCAAGAAGACGCTGCCTGAGCGCCATCACGACCTGATTCCCTTGAATATGGAGGCCCTGAAGGAGGGTGCCAAGATTATCGGGGAAGTGAAGTAAAGTGAAGTAAGAAGAATCAGAAAAAGGCTCGCAGACGCGGGCCTTTTTTAATTACACCTCATTACTCTTTTCAGAACGGCCCTACGCCCATACAACTGGTCGTACTGATCGCCGTCAGAAATGCCGTGAGCGCAGCTACTATCATTTTTGGCAGCTGAAGCGCTGCACGTTGTCTTTCGGCGGAAGTAAACATTATTTACCAACATCTTGGGCAGCCTTGAGCTGCCTTTTTTAGTGCTTTTCAGCCTCTCCGAGTTTCCTGCCATGAAACTCCGACTTTCATTAGACCAAAGTCCAACTTTCCTGCCTGCAAACTCCAGGTTTCAAAGCCACAAATCCAGGCCCATTATTTTGCAATGAAAATTGTAAAGACAATTCACATTGAGGATATCCACGCCGCTACACTGCTACACTGTCCCATTTCGAAAAACGAAGTTTGAAGAAAGGCAATATCTAATATTTATTATATTATATATATTATAATATATATAATATAATAAATATATAAAAAACAAAAAGAGACGCCTCTCTGTATTCGAAGTCATCCATGCCCCCTAATCAGAATAACTTTCATAAAATACCAAATGGGACAGTGTAGCAGCGTAGCGGCGTGGTGTCTTTAGCGTGATTACACGCAGGAACAACCTTGTGAAGCGTTTTTACAACCTGACAAAGGGTGGGAAATCGCGTTTTTCCGAAATTCTTTCCGAAAGTGGTATCCGGTTTTCCGAATGCTTTCCGAATCGGTATGACAGCTATTGCGGAATCCAGAAAGACATCGTAACTTTGCATCGTCAATCAGTCAGAACGGCAGTTGACAAAGTGATCTTTGACTTACTGATACAACCACCCACACTGAAGGCAGGAGGGATTAAAGAGAGAAAAAAGGAAACAAATAACAACAAAACTTAAAGGTCGTCTGAAAGGAGACGACGTTAAATAAATAATGTATATCAGTGTTTCTAATCGAAGAAAGAAGGTTTCCTGCTATAACCCTTTCATGGAGAGGGAGATGCGGTTGCGGCGACGGTCTACCTCGATGACTCTGACCTGTATGTGCTGATGAAGCTTCACCACATCGAGCGGATGGGCGATACGGCGATTGGCCATCTGGGAGATATGTACGAGTCCGTCCTGATGGACACCGATGTCCACGAAGACACCGAAGTTGGTGATGTTTGTGACGATGCCAGGCAGCACCATCCCTTCCACGAGGTCGTCGATGGTGGAGACGTTCTTGTCGAACTCGAATTCTTCCAACTGCTCTCGCGGGTCACGGCCAGGCTTCTCCAGCTCCTTCATGATATCCGTCAGGGTGGGGATGCCTACCTCGGCTGTCACATACTTCCTGATATCGACGGCCTCACGCTTCTCCTTATTATTAATGAGGTCTGCCACGGAGCAGCCGTGATCCTTTGCCATCTGTTCGACGATGGGATAACTCTCAGGATGGACGGCGGAGTTGTCGAGTGGGTTCTTGGCACCAGGGATGCGGAGGAAGCCGGCGCACTGCAGGAAGGCCGAAGGGCCGAGACGGGGCACCTTCTTCAACTGGGCACGGGAGGAGAAGGCTCCGTTTGCTTTCCGATACTCCACAATATTCTTGGCCAGCACGGGTCCGAGACCGCTGACATAGGTCAGCAAGTGTTGCGAGGCAGTGTTCAAGTCGACACCCACGGCATTGACACAACTCTCGACGGTCTGGTCGAGCGAGTGCTTGAGTTTCGTCTGATCCACGTCGTGCTGGTATTGTCCCACGCCGATGCTCTTGGGGTCGATCTTCACCAGTTCGGCGAGGGGATCCATGAGGCGACGGCCGATGGAGACGGCTCCACGGACAGTCACATCCTCGTCAGGGAACTCGTCGCGGGCAATCTTCGAGGCAGAGTAGACTGACGCTCCAGACTCTGAGACGACAAACACCTGTGGCTGATGGTCAAGGATTTTGCTGCCGGCATCGATGTTATAGCGTCCGGCGAGGGCGTCTTTGATGAAATGTTCCGTCTCACGGCTGGCGGTGCCGTTGCCGATGGAGATGGCCTCGATCTGATACTTCCTGACCATCTTCAGGATGGCGATGGCAGCCTCTGTCCGTTTGTTGACAGGAGGGTGGGGGAAGATGGCCTCATGGTGGAGCAGGTTGCCTTGGGCATCGAGGCACACCACCTTGCAGCCTGTGCGGAAGCCGGGGTCGACACCCATCACCCGTTTCTGTCCTAATGGGGCACCAAGCAATAGCTGGCGCAGGTTCTCTGCGAAGACACGGATGGCCTCCTCGTCGGCCTTCTCCTTGCTGAGCGCGGCAAACTCCGTCTCGATGGCGGGCTTGAGCAGACGCTTGTAGCCGTCGTCGATGGCTTCGGCTACCAGTTTGCCACAGGGCGTGTTGCCATAGACATAATGGCGCTTCAGACGATCTACAGCCTCCTCGTCGTCGGGGGAGATGGTGACGCGGAGGATACCCTCTTCCTCACCTCGGCGCATGGCCAGCAGACGGTGGGAAGAGCAGCGCTTCAGAGGTTCCGACCAGTCGAAATAATCACTGTATTTGGCGGCTTCGTCCGTATCGGCCTTGGCCTTGACGACCTTGGATGTAATCATGGCCTGACGGCTGAAGGCATTGCGGAGCTGCTGACGACTGCGCTCGTCTTCGCTGACGGTCTCGGCGATGATGTCCTGGGCGCCTTTGATGGCGTCTGCGACGCTAAGTTGAGAGTGGAGAGTTGAGAGTTGAGAGTTGGCTGCGCGCTCAGGGTCGCGTTCCCGTTGGAGCATGAGGATCTTGGCCAGAGGCTCAAGACCCTGTTCACGGGCCACCTGGGCCCTGGTGCGACGCTTGGGCTTATAGGGCAGATAAATGTCTTCTAGTTCCGTCGCATCCCAGCAGGCCTCGATGCGTTGCTGTAGCTCGGGCGTCATCTTCTCAAGGTCGGTGATGGTCTTTGTGACCGTCTCCTTGCGTTTCTGTATCTCCTTAAGCTTGTCGAAGCGGTCGCTGATGGCGGCTATCTGCACTTCGTCGAGGCCGCCGGTACGTTCCTTCCTATAACGTGAAATGAAGGGAATCGTACAGCCTTCTTCGAGCAGTGACAGTGTGTTGGCTACGGCCCGTTCCTGTAGCTGGAGGGCTTTGGCTATTAGTTCTGCAAAGATGTTCTTTTCCATACCTTAGGCAAGTAAATCGTTAATTTGTGTGCAAAAATAATAATAATCCGCGAGAAATGTGTAATTTTGCACCCCGAAACTGAAAAAAAGATGAGAATAAGGATTGTATTCATGCTGATGCTGCTTCTGACGGCCCTCTGTTCTGTACAGGCACAGGACACTCCCAATGCCCGTCAGGCCCGTCGCATCTTCAATAATGCCTATCATCAGGTGTTTGGAGAGCAGGGAGCAACCTTGCACTACGACGTGAACATCATCGGCATCTATAAGACCAACGGTACGATATGGTATAAGGGCAAGAAGAGCAAGTTCGTCGACGAGAAGATGAATTCCTGGAACGACGGCACGACGGTCTATACCATCAAGAAAAAGAAGCGCAAGAAGGAAGTGGAGATTCATAATGCCAAGAACAACAAGTCGGACAAATACTCCTCGAAGTTCAAGTTCGAACCCGAGAACTTCAGCTACAGCATTGCCGAGCACGAGCAGGGGCTGATGCTCACGCTGAAAGCCAAGAAGGGGGCAAAGAGCATCAAGGAGATCCACGCTCTGGTGGAGCGCAAGACCTATCACCCCATCAGCCTCCGCATCAAGGTGGCCTTTGTCTGGACGACCATCAAGATATCCGACTTCCGTTCCGGAGGCATCACCGACGAGATGCTCCGTTTCCCAAGAGAACAGTTCAGGGACTATGAGTTTGTCGATAAAAGGGAATAAGCGGCTATGGTATCTGTAGAAGGACTGAAAGTGGAGTTTGGCGTCAAGCCGCTGTTTGCTGATGCCAGTTTCGTCATCAACGATCGCGACCGGATTGCCCTCGTGGGAAAGAACGGGGCAGG
>Ga0247608_10008255_pt1 | contig 10549 bp, 10 predicted proteins | sample 176DNAGHGlowgp2_FD_193490 | JGI IMG/M metagenome (GOLD analysis project Ga0247608, IMG submission 193490) | Sheep rumen microbial communities from Palmerston North, Manawatu-Wanganui, New Zealand - 1766 DNA GHGlow gp2 | ecosystem: Host-associated > Mammals > Digestive system > Stomach > Rumen ... | reverse complement strand
TCGCGATGGACAGCGCCGCGCTTCCCGGCGTCTTCCACAAGGACCCCGCCGACCGGATCGTCGTCGCCCTCGCGCGCCGGGAAAGCGCGGTCGTCGTCACCTCCGACCGCAAGATTCTCGACTATCCTCACGTCATCGCCCGCTGGAACTGACGCCCCCTTCCCCATGAAAAAGTCTACGTCGCCATAAGCGCCGACCTGGTGCATCCGGGCCGCCTCGACATCATCAGGACCGCCGCCGAGCTCGGCGAGGTCACGGAATCAATACATAGGGCGTGAAAATTTAGATTTTCCAATTTCACGCCCAATTTTTGCGTCATGGTTTTGGGCGTGAAATTGGAGGGTTTCTGATTTTACGCCCAATTTTTCCTTGACTTTCCAATGGGGTCCTGACGGACGCGGTGGACGCGGTTCCCGATTCGTGGCTCAAGGCGTTCAAGGTGTTCGGCCATTTTCCGATCCTTGCGGACCCGCGGACCTCGGTGGTAGAATTCGCGCCATGAACTCCCCGTCTTCTCGATCGCCCTCGCCGGACAGGCCGCCGATCCGGCGTTATCGGAGGTTGGTAGGTTGGGATTATTCCAAGGGCGCTTCCTTCTTCATCACGATCGCCACCGAGCCGCGGCGATCTCTTTTCGGAAAGGTCGAGAAGGGCGCCATGGTCCTTTCGCCCCTCGGCGAGCGTGTGCTGGAATCTCTTGAGGCGATTCCGGCCTACAATCCGGGCATTGCGCTCTACGGCCATGCCGTGATGCCGGATCACGTGCACCTCCGCTGCCACCTGGCCTCCGGGCTCGCGGAGCCGCTCCAGGTGATCGGCCATGCGATCCGCCGCTTCAAGAACCACACCACCAAGGTCTATCGCGAGCTGTCCGCCTCGGCCGAGCCCAGCTCGGCCATCTTCACGCTCGGAGGGGATGGCCGCCCTGGAGAAGGCCGTGGAGAAGGCCGTGGAGATGGCCGTGGAGATGGCCGAACTGAGTTCGGCCAGCAGTTCGGCCAGCAGTTCGGCCGGCATCGTCTCTGGCACCAGGGCTACCACGACCACCTGTGCCTCTCCCGCGAGACCATCGATGCGGTCGAGCACTACATCGCCAACAATCCGCTCAAGTGGTGGCTCATGTATTGCGACAAGTCGCTCATGCGGGTTCGCGAGCCGCTCGACTCGCCGCTTCTCGACTCCACGGGCATCCTCTGGCGCGGGGTCGGAAACACGGATCTGCTTTCGCCGCCCGCGCCGGACTCGGGGCTCCGGATCGTGGCGATGCGCATTTCCCGCCGCATCCCCGAGGCCCTGCTGCCCCGCGTGGTCGAAGACTGCCTGCAGGGCGCCCGCGCCGGGTACATCTACGCCTCGACTTTCTTCTCGCCCGGCGAGCATCGCCTTTTCGATGCGCTGGCCGCGGCCGGAATGCCCATGGTCAAGCTGCAGACCCGTGCGATCGGCTGGGGATACCGACCGGTCGGCCTTGAGCCGGAGCTGTTCGCCCGTCGGCAGCTTCTGATCATCGCCGCGATGGGCTCGCCATCGACCCCCTCTTCGCACTTCGAACTGCTGGAGCTCAATCGCCAGGCCGCGCGAATCGCTCTCGCCACGCCCGGAGGCATGGCCGTCCATGCCGTGCCGAAAGGCGGCGGCGTGGCGTATCTCCCTGAAGAGACATAGCGCGACCCTTCCTTTTCCCGTTGCCCCGCTCCCGCCGCTTTGCTAGAATCAACCGCGAGAACGCCACTTCCCCATGAAAACCGTCTACGTCGCCATGAGCGCCGACCTGGTGCATCCGGGCCGCCTCGACATCATCAGGACCGCCGCCGAGCTCCTCGTCTCCGACAATGCCTTCTGCCACGCGAACAGCCAGGAATCGTTTCCATAGGATTTGTTTGGTTATTGATTCGCGCGATTCATCAATTCTCGACACATAGGTGAAAACGAACGTCAAAATCGCGATTCTCGGCGCAGGACCGGCTGGTCTGGCGTTGGCGCACGGTCTCCTGGACCGTGGCTGTCGCGATTTCGTTGTTTTCGAGAAGGAAGAAATTGCAGGAGGACTGTGTCGCAGTGCAGACGTTGTTGACGGCTCACCACTTGACGTTTGCGGCGGTCATTTCATCGATGTCCGCCGTCCGTCGGTGACGGAGTTCATTTTCCGTTTCATGCCCGAGGAAGAGTGGAACCTCTTTGAACGCAAAACGAAAATCCGGCTGTTCGGCCAGATGGTCGGCAATCCGCTGGAAGCCAACATCTGGCAACTTGACGAAGCAACACAACGCCGCTATCTCGCCGACATCGCGGCAGCCGGTTGCAACACCGGTGCGCCAATGCCGGCATCGTTCGTGGACTGGATCGTGTGGAAGCTCGGGCGTTCGATTGCCGATGACTACATGCTTCCGTACAACCGCAAACTGTTCGGCGACGACCTAGACGCCCTCGGCACCTACTGGCTCGAAAAACTACCGAACGTCTCCTACGAAGACACCTTGCGTTCCTGTCGCGAACACCGCCCATTCGGCACGCAGCCGGGCCACGCGGTCTTTCGCTATCCCAAGAAGCACGGCTCGGGCGAACTATGGCGGCGCATGGGTGATGCGCTCGGTAATCGTCTCGAGACAAGTGCCGAGGTCCATTCGCTCAATGTTGAGGAACGCTCCGTTGGTCTAGCGGATGGCACCGTCATTTGTGCGGACATCGTTGTGAACACTTTGCCTTGGCCATCTTTATTGGAACTCAAGGGACTTTCGCCTAAGTCCTTAGACGCCGTCGCATCTCTCCGCCATACGGGCATTTGCGTCGAATACCGTCCCGAACCATTCGGATCGGACGCGCATTGGATTTATGAACCGAATCCCGCGTTGCCTGAACACCGATATCTTCTCCGGGAAAACTTTTTGCCTGGCTCTCGCGGATACTGGAAAGAGACCCGCATCGAGCGCTGTGGTTCTGCACAAGGGCCCCGCTTCGAAGTTCCTTTCGCCTATCCGCTCAATACCATCGGCAAGAACGAAGCGGTTGCCGGACTGCTGGACGAATGCGCCCGAAGCCGAGTCTTCGGTCTCGGTCGGTGGGGCGAGTGGCAGCACTACAATTCCGACCTTGTTGCCGAGAAGGCTCTTGACTTCGCTGATCGGCTTTGGAGGGAATCATGAAAATCGAACGAATCTTGACGAATCGTCGTTACTTTCACGATTTCTGGTGGCAAATCGTGTACGAATGGGAAGATTGTTTGTCCGATCAGCTTAAGGCACCACTTCTTCATAACCTCGTTGCGAATCGTTGGATCAATTATCCGTGGGCAAAGCTTGTGGGGTCTGCCGCCGCTATTCCTACAACCAGGAAACCTGCGTTTGCATTCGTTGTAAAACCTTTTCTGTTCGAAGACAATGTCGCGGGAAAGGAAAACATAATACCTGCCATCATTGATTGGTGGTTACAAAGTGATGCCGACATCAAGAAGTTTGAAGAAAGGTATCATAACAATCCCGCCGTGCTAATTACAAACAAGCAGGCCTTTGATTTTCTCAAGTCGAAACAAGTGGATGTGAATCTGCTTCACTGGCCGTTATCCTTGCCAGACAAGTATTCATTCCAACCTCACGAGAAGAAATACGATTGCGTTCTCGTTGGCCGGCCAAGTGTCGTTCTAAAAGATTGGATGCTGCAATACAGCAAGACCCACCCGGATTTTACATATGTCTACAATGATCGCGTTGCCAGACGGAAAATGCTGAATTACGTAACTTCAAAAGGCGAAGTGATTGGCGATGGCTTCTCGTCGCGTTCCTCTTTCTTTGAATTGCTGCGCGCCGCTAGGGTCGGATTGTATTCGACGCCCAGCATCGACAAAGACAAACAGACGTTCAACGGTCTGGACTCGAATGGATTCGACCAGGTTACTCCGCGCATTTTTGAATATATCGCCGCCGGTTGTCATGTCTTGGCTCGTTATCCGGAAAATGCCGATACCGAGTATTTTCAACTCCGTTCAATAGCACCGCACATTGCCACATACGATGAATTTGAGTCTCGAATGGATTTCGCAAGAGCCAATCCGGTCGATTCGAAGGCATATGTCGAATGGTTGTCGCATCACTACACTAGCACTCGAATTCGAATGCTTGAATCAATGATTGCTGCTTTATGAACAGGAATAATATTTTGAAACGGCCGAGCGACATCTCAATGTTGCAACCCTGTGCGCCGATCCTCCTGCTCGGCTTCAATCGGCCCGAACTGCTCCGCGGACTCGTGGCGATTCTCGCCAAGGTCCGTCCGCCGAAGATCTACCTTGCGGTGGACGGACCGCGACCCGACCGTCCGGGCGAAGCGGAGAAGTGCGCCGCGTGCGCGGCAGTCGCGGACGCGATCGACTGGCCCTGCGAGGTGAAGAAGCTCGTCCGGGAGAAGAACCTCGGCTGCCGGCTCGGCGTCTCGGGCGCGATCGACTGGTTCTTCTCGCAGGAGGAGGAGGGCATCATCCTCGAGGACGACTGCTGGCCCGATCCGTCCTTCCTCCGCTTTGCGACGGAGCTCCTCGAGCGCTATCGCGACGACGAGCGCGTAGGGATGATCTCGGCCCAGAACCCCTATGGATTCATTTCGGATACAACAGCTTCCTACCGCTTTTCGAATCAGGTCCTTATTTGGGGTTGGGCGACGTGGCGCCGCGCTTGGAAGCTCAATCAACCCGATCCGGAAGCGTTTCGCGTCACGGGATCCGACATTATCCGCACGGCCAATCTGACACGCCGGATGCGAATCATGTACGGCCGGTTCTTGGATGGCGTTCTCGAATCCCGTTCGACGTGGGACGTTCCTTGGATGCTGTCCCTCCAATCGCACGGACTCCTTTCCATCATCGCCCGGCACAATCTTGTCGCGAACCGGGGCCACGGTTTGGAGGGAACACATACCGCCGGCTACACCTACGACCACCCTCTGTTCGAGAAGTCCGCCGAAATGTCTTTCCCGCTGGTGCACCCCGCCACGGTCGCGCGCGACGTCGAGGCGGACCGACTCTACGAGCTTCGCTCCTTTGCGTGGCTGCCACGCATCCTGACCGTCATCGGCGCAAAACTCGGCGCATTCGGCCGTGTCGTCGCCGACTCGGCGCATCCGGTGGAACGCGCGTTCCCTGCGTTGTTCCGTTTGTAATCGCTTGTCCTTCACCCGCATTGTGGTAGAATTGCCGACATGAAACGTGGAATCACATTTGGAACGTTCGATGTTTTCCATTACGGGCACCTCCGGATACTGGAGCGGACTCGGGAACTCTGCGACTATCTGATCGTGGGCATCTCCAGCGACGAACTCAACTTCTCGAAGAATGGTCGCAATCCCTACTATCCCTTCGAGGAACGAGCTCGGATCGTAGGCGCCCTGAAATGCGTCGACGAAGTGTTCAAGGAGGAGTCTCTCGAATTCAAGGCCGACTACATCAAAAAACACGGCGCCGATATCCTCGTCATGGGAGACGACTGGGCCGGGAAATTCGATTGGGTGAAGCCTTTGACCGGTTGCGAGGTGCTGTACCTTCCGCGGACACCGGCAATTTCGACCACGGCCATCATCGAGAAAATCCGCGAATAGGTAGCGGAGCGAACGGATTAGGACGGTTGCTCTTGGCGTGCGAAGCCAACTGCAATCCGATGTCTGGCTCGAATGAAGTCGAGATACTTTTCGCAGGAATGCCCATCTTCGTATTCGATGAGATCGCGCGCCCGCTTTCCGGACTGGTTGCGGGCTTCATCGAAACGGGAAAGCTCATCGCACAGTTCATCGAAGGTCTTCGCCACGACACCAAACCGGATGTCGTCGAGGTCGGCAACAAGACCGGTGTCTTCCTTCGTGTAGTAGTCATAGTCGTAGACGAAATGGAACACGGGCTTTCCCTGAAGGAAGAAGGGAACGACGCAGCTTGAATAGTCGGAGACGATGGCGTCAGCCGCCAGCCAGAGTTCGTGCGGCTCGATGGCCTTCGCCGCCGGCCCTGCGATTGAAAAGACATGTCCGTCGCTTTCTGGATTGAGACCGGTGATACGATTCGGATGAAGCTTCTCGACTATTACGGCTCCGATTGTGTCCAGTACCGCGTCCAGCTTTTTCCGTTCGTCGGCGGAGGCGTCCCGGAAGGAATAGTTCTTTTCGGACAGATGGCGGAACGTCGGCGCATAGACAATCCACTTTCTTGCCAAGGGGAGCCCGAAATTCGAAGCAAATTTTTTCCGAAGGGCGGTACGAAGAGAATCGTCGTCCTTGTTTGCAAGGATGAAGTCAAGGGTTGTCGAGCCAAATGGAAGAGTCGGCGTCCGGAACAATCCGGGAAAACCGGCAATCGTATTTTTGCTTTGCCATTCGCTTGGCATGGCGAGATAGGGAGGGTTGCGGAAGAATCGAGACAGCGGGCTTGGTTTTGTCTTCTTCCAGTCGGGACACATCGCGCCGACGCATTTCAGCGCCACGCCGTGGCATGTGTCGATCAACAAGGCATTTCCCCAGATCGCGACGAGGGCGATATCGTTTGAGGAATGGCTGAACACCCATGTCTTGGCCGTTAGGGCGTGCCACAATCCCAAGGGCGAGTGCCGTGTCGCGAATTTGGCGTGCCCGGGAAGCGGGGGCATCGCGGCACGAACCGAATCGCGGCCGATCCAAACGATTTGAAATTCCGAATGGCGGAAAAAAAATTCGAAAAGGAATTTCGGATTGTCGGAGTAGCTATTGCCGTTCCAAGCGCCAAATACGATCTTGGTTCTTGATCTGGGAAACAGATGGCCCAACACGAGAAATCCGAGATTGATCAAGTCTTTAATCGTCCGCATGTTCGCTTTGCTCCGAACGATGATCCAGGGGAAAATCGGATGATTCGATGACGGCCGACTTGGTCGCCATGCTGTACGCTGTGCGCATCTGCCGCAGGACGGCCTCATTCGAGAACCGGTTGACCGAGTCGGCTGCAATGCGGAGACGCAACTCCTTGAGTCGGCCCGACACAAATAGATCGTAGTAGTGTCGGAGGCCGGCGGCGAATGCCGGGATGTTGCCGTCCGCCGCAACCCAGCCGTTTTCGCCGGATTGGACGCCATCGGCGCAAGCCGTACGGTCGAAGGCGAGGACGGGGAGTCCGTCGAGCAAGGCTTCGACTTTGACTTGACCGGCGGTTTCCTGTCGGGATGGGAAGGCGAGAACGTCCGCCTTGTGATGCTCGGCGACCAAGTCCGGCCCGTTGGCGATTTTGCCGAGGAAGTGGATGTCCACCCCTCCGGCCTTGCAATCCTCGGCGGATTCGCCGAAGACGTTCACGACGGTGTTGCGCTTGACCTCATCGGGTAGGAGTTCCAGCGCGGCGACGAGGTCGGGCCACCCCTTGAGAGGCGAGGCGCGTCCGCCGAACGCGCCGAAGAGGATCGTGAAGTGGTCGTGCGGGACGCGCTTGGCCGGATCGTAGACGAAGCGGGGGTCGACGATGTTGGGAACGCAGTAGACGGGCCGGTTACGGCCGATGATGGATTGCCGACACTCGCGGCAAACCCATTCCGAAGGACCGACGAAGACGGGGGCCGTCGCCTCGATGAACCGCTTTTTCCGGTCGAAGACGAGTCGCTCCATCCAGGGCGTGTTCTCCTTGTTCCACCCTTCGACGAAACGGCGGTCATTTGCTGGATAGGGGGCGAACGCATTGACGGAAAGAAGGTCGTGAAGGGAAATCACGAGCGGGATTTTCGCCTCCTCCAACTGCCGGAAGGAAAGCATGTCCTGGTAGATGAGGTGGGCGTGGAGAACGTCCGGGCGCAACTCGTGGATCAACTTGGAAAATCCCGGGAGCGGAATCCAGTTCGGCATGTACATCTTCCCGAACAGGGCGCGCATCGCGACCCACAGCGCGCGGGTGACAAGATAGTTTGCCCGCTTTCCGATCTCCGAGGGCGGAATGGCGTGGACATTCGGCCCTGGCTCCAGCTGCCGTACGCAGATGAAATGCGAATCGACCCCGGCATCGAGCAAGGCGCGATGGAGCCGCGTCGCCGCAATCGGCGCGCCGCTCGTGTTCTTCGTGCCGTAGTAGTAGGAGAGGTGGGCGATGCGCATGGGAGAATGCTGAATGGGGCGCGGGGAAGGAGGGTGGGGGAGCGGGATCAGGGATTGGGGATTAAGTGGTTCAGTGGCGGCTGCGCGGCCGAAGGGGGAGAAAGGTTGAAAGGTTGAAAGGTTGAAAGGGTTGAAGGGGTTGAAGGGGGCAAGTGACGAGTGAAGAGAGGGGGAAGGAGAAAGGGAATTGGAAGTCAAGCGGAGGGGGGTGAAGGGGCGAACTTCATCTGGCGGACGACGGCCTTGAAGTAGTCGCGGCTCCAGATGGAGAGGGCGGACGGGTCCGAGACGAACGGTTCGACGTCAAGGCGGGCGGCGGCGAAGTCGATGGCGTCGATGCGCGCATCGAGGGCAGCCGCGAGCGCGTCCGGCGTCGAGAGGTCGACATCGGGGTCGGTCTGCGCGGCTCTCGCGCGGAGGTGCGGAAGGTCGAGCGCGACGCCGCGGGCGACGTACCACGCGAAGTCGTACCAGTCGCGTCCCTTGATGCGCGTCTTCCACTTCCGGAACAGGACGGCGTGGACCTTCCCGGCGAAGAGTCCCGGGAGGTCGTAGGCTCGGATCCAGCGCGAGGAGGGGCGGAGCAGAAGCTTCATTTCGGTCCGAAGGTCGGGCGGCGGGAGGACGTCGACTTCGAGCTTGACCTTGATCCGCTTCTCCGTGGAGAAGCCGATGTCGTAGACGTCGGAGGTCTCCTTCAGGAAGGCGCTTTCGACGTTCGTGGGGCGTGACTTCCGCTTGGCGAGGATCTCGATCTGCTTGCCGGCAAGCCGGAACTCTTCCCGGACGGCGTCGAAGAACGGCTCGAAGCGGAACGAGCGGTCGGGGGCGAGGAGGGAGAAGTCGAGATCTTCGGAGAACCGGTCGAGTCCGTGGAAGAGGTGCAGGCACGTGCCGCCGCAGAAGACGGCCTTTTCGAAGAATCCGCCTCGGGAGAGCCCGGCCAGCGCGATTTCCTGCATCGCCTCGTGGATCGCGTTGTCGCGTTCGGTGGTCGTCCGCGCCCGGAAGTCGGCCACCATCGAATCGAAGAGGGTCACGAGAAAATCCTTTCCAGCGCGGCGAACAGGGGCTTCTTGCGGCCTAGGGCGGCGTAGTCTGCGAAGATGCGGACGTCCGGGGCGTCGAAGGCGTCGAAGTCGAAACGGACCTCGTCCTCCAGATAGGCGCGAAGCGAACGCGGCGAGGAGAGGCGGAGGTTCGGGCGGGTTTCGAGATAGTCGCACAGCGCCTTCTCCGGGCAGGCGACCAGGGCGCCGTCGACGGTGCGGACACCGATGGCGAAGGTGGCGGACGGGACCGTCCGGTAGACGAACCGTCCGACGGGGGTCTCGTAGTGCCGGCTCCGGCCTGTCACGGCGGAGATTGTTTCCGCCGTGCGCTCCGGGATGAGCCCGCGAGACGCGAGGACCGTTTCGAACGAAACATAGGAGGGTCCCTGGAGCGCATTGGCGACCAGACGAGCATCGACCGGGCGGCCGGATGCCTCCGGCGAGATGCAGAAGAGACCCCGCTTGAGCCGGAGCAGAGTGCCGTCCGAAACCAGCAGGTGCGCCTTCTGGATCGGCCGGGAGAATCCAGACAGCTCCGCCTTGAGCACCTCCATTCCGAATGGTGCCGCGCCAAGGCGCTGAAGCCAGTCTTTTTGCAGATTCTGCATGGAAAATCAGCGAAAATCAAACCAACGGCGCAAATTCTACAAATTTCGGAGGCGGGATGTCAAGGAAATTCATCGGTGATTTGTGCTGAATGGCGCGAAGCGATGTCAAGCACCTCCGCGTTGCGCCGAAGGGTTGAAGGAAAGTGAAGAGTCCGGATTCCGTTCGAGGATTGTTCGGAATCGCGCTCCGGCATGCTCGGTTGGGTGGGCAAGCGCGCGGGCGGGGCCCGCTCCGCGCGCGGAGGAACCGGCATACTTGCCGCTTCGATTCGATCTCGGGGCCTTGCCGGAGCGGGGGGCGGCCCGCGCTTTGCGTGGCCGCCGGCTCCCGCTCCGGCTTGCGGCCCCTCGACGCCACCCGGCGGGGCCGGGATGGCGGGAGCCGACCAGATCGACGGCGAAACCCGGCGCGCTCCGCCGCGCGCCGGGTCCGCGGGAGGATGCGCGAGGGGCCGCAAGCCGGGGTGAGGGTGCGAGGCGAGGGCGGGGCAGTCGCTCTGGTCGTCTCGCCGAGTCGCTCTGGTCGTCTCGCCGATCGGCCCCGCATGGGGCCGGCGGCTTCCGAGGGGCCGCAAGCCGGGGCGAGGGCTCGAGGCGCCGAGGAGCGGCGCCGGCGTCCGAGCCCCGGCAAGGCCCCGAGGGCGGGCGGAGGATGCAACCTTACCCCAAGGGCCCGCGCGCGGCGATGCCGCGCGCTTGCAGCCCTGGCCCCGCCTCTGCTAGTATCCCGGCCCCGTGACCGCCATCATCGTCCTCCACTACGAGCGCATCGCGCTCACGGCCGAATGCTGCAAGACCCTGGTCTCG
>Ga0247608_10008253_pt1 | contig 10551 bp, 17 predicted proteins | sample 176DNAGHGlowgp2_FD_193490 | JGI IMG/M metagenome (GOLD analysis project Ga0247608, IMG submission 193490) | Sheep rumen microbial communities from Palmerston North, Manawatu-Wanganui, New Zealand - 1766 DNA GHGlow gp2 | ecosystem: Host-associated > Mammals > Digestive system > Stomach > Rumen ... | reverse complement strand
CATCTAATAACATCTATTTTTCTTTTTATACATTATAGCGTAGTGCTAGCGTAAGCGTTAAGCACTAACGCTACGCTTAATATACTTAATATAATTAGCATTTTTTTGTCGGTTGTAACCCTTGCTATTACTACGTTTTATTTTTTGCTTGCGACTTTTCAAGTTCCATTTGCGACTTTTCAAGTTCCATTTGCGACTTTTTAAGTTCCATTTTTAAAACTTTTATTTATATATAGCAAGAAGCGGTTAAAACGCTTTATGCTAACCGCTTCTATGTATTATCTTTTCTTTTTGTTCTCTTCATCTATTCTTTTAAGTTCATCTATATTTGGCTTTGCATTTAGTTTGCATTGCATATTATATATAATTGTATCATCACTTAATACAACGGCTCTTATATAAGGTTTTCCTAACCTTGCGTCTATTCTCTTTTCATCTTCATATAGTATCATTGTTATTTGTTCTCGCTTTCTACTTTTATTTTTATAGTTTGACCTGGATATATAACGCTTAAGTCTTGGTCGTTTATCTGTTCTATTTCATATATGGTTTGTCTTATATCCTTATTGCTTGGCGTATATTCTCTTGCTATGCTCCATAAGGTTTGACCTTTTCTTATTTGGTAGTTTATAACCTGGCTTTCTGTCTTTGCCGTGCTAGTATGTACTAAAGATAGTACTAGAAAAATAAGTACTATGAGGCTTCTTATAAACCTCTTTTTGTTTGTAATCTTCATAATATAACCCTCTTTTCTCGAGATATTTTATATCTTTTATCTCGTTTATGATTATATTGTAACAAGATATAATTATATTGTCAATACTTTTTATGATATTTTTTGATTATATTTTATAAATATTTTATGACAATGTCTTGACAAGTGATATTTTATCTTGTAAAATGAGTATATAAACAATAGACGAGGTGTAAAATATGAGTGGTAGTAAAACAATTAAAGTTATAATGCTAGATAAAGGCTTAAAAGTAAAAGACCTTGCTAGTAAACTTGGCGTAAATGAGAGAGTATTAAGTAATAAACTTTATCGTGATACTTTTTCTTTAGAGGAATATATAAAAATTGCGGACGTTCTAGGTTGCGACGTAAAAACTATTGCAAGAGATACTAACAAAGAATATCTAAACGAGAGAAAAGAAGATAATAAGTAATCTAGGATATATAAGGCTTATTCTATATGTATATTACTTGTCATTTAGTATTGTCTATGCTATAATGCAAGTATAATATAACCCGTACTAGTAAAGTAAATTTTATTATTTGCGACTAGTACTTTTTTTATGCTTTTTACTCACAAAAAAGAAGCGGTTAAAATACCGCTCCAGTTTATAAAAAATTATATGTTTTTGTCATCTGTAAATATATAGTTTTGTCGTTGCGTTCTCGTTGCAAAAACTACGCTTTAGGCTCGGTTTTTAGCAACTTTATTTATATAGACAACATTAGTTATTTATTTGTATAAAAACGGCTCAAAACTCAATTTAGAGGCTCATAGAGGTATATAGTTAAATATGCTCTAAAAAAGCCGTGTTTTAAGGTTTTTATTCCTCGGTTTGACCTCTTTTAAACAACTTACTAAAAAAGTTTTGCTTTTTGGTTGGTGGTTGTTCCTGGATAACGTCGCCCGTTAGTTGTTTAGGTTGGTTTCTCATAAAGTCCATTAACCCTTGCATATTGTCCGCTAGTTTTCTGTTTGTTTCAAAAAGTTGGTTAAACTGGTTTGTTAGTTCCTCTCTATCCTTGATTTGTTGCTCCTGGTATTGGTCTATTTTATCATTTAGTCTTTTGTTTTCCGCTTTTAAATCTGTTATAGTCTTTTCTAATAGTTCAACATATTGATTATTTTTTACCGCTTCTTTATCGTTTTTAGTTTCATCTTGTTTTGTTTCTAGTTTTCTTATATCAGTTTGAGATAACTTTATATAAGGATATTTGCTCATAAAGTAGTCTATACCTTTACTAGTTACCCTTATTTGGTCTATGCTTTGCCCTTGCTTCATAACTTGGTTTATAACTATATAACCTTGCTTTAAATAATCTTGCTTATTGTTTTCAATATTCTTTCTTGCTCCTGGGTCGCTTAATGCAATTTTTTTGCAAAGTTCCGTTATAGTAATATTTTCGTCTTTCATAATATAACCCTCTCTTTCGCTTATTACTTGCCTTTTATGGTAGTTTATAAACTAAAACTAAACTAGTTTATTAACTTTTTAGAAAAGTTTAGTAACTTGGTTTAGTAACTTTTTTTATTCTAAAATAAAAAACTCTTTTATGTCAAGGCTTGCATAAACAATTTTGGTTTAGTAACTTTTGCCTTTGGTTTATAAACTGGTTTATTAACTTTTACTAAACTAGTTTAGCAACTTTTTAGAAAAGTTTAGTAACTGGTTTATAAACTTATTTAAAATATCCTTATTTATCAATACTTGCAAGGTAGAGCGTAGGTTTATAAACTCGGTTAAAAGTTTAGTAACTTTTACTTAACTAGTTTATAAACTGGTTTAGTAACTAAAATAGTATGAGTGATTTTTTTACATTTTCTCTTGGCTTTCTCTAGGCGTTAGTTTCATCTTTAATATGTTATATTAATTTATCTTCTTTATGACTACAAGGGGGCTAGGCTCTGTTCATTTTCCAAAAAACTCACGTAAAATTATTATTGTTGTATTTGTATGTAGTGCGTCGGTTTTGACTTTGTTTTATAAATGAGGTCATAAGATAGGGGGCGAGTGTGTAAATTTGTTGTCTAGTTGTCCTTTATTTGCGTTTTCTTGTAAATAATGTAAAAAGTATAATATCTTACAACAAAGTGTCTTAAAATCAATTTTGACGCTTCTAGAGAATATAAAAAGAAGCGGTCAACTCGCTTATGCTAAACCGCTTCTTTATTTAGTTTATTTAATCATCTAACAAGTCTAGTTTTTTGCTTATGCTTTTCTCTATATTTGCTTCTATTTGTTTTTGGTTTATGTTCTGTTGTACCTGGGCTTGTATATATTCTTGTACTTTGTTTTGGTCGTCTTTGAGTTTCTTTCGTGCTTCTTTTGTTAGTGCCGTTTGTTCCGCTATTTCTTGTCGTTCTTTAAATTTCTTTTTGTTTTCCTTAATGCTATTATCTAACAAGTTAAGTTCATCGCTAAAAGTTACCTCTAGGCTTGCTTGTTTCCAGTCATCAAAACTATATTTGTTTTTTCTCTTGGTTTCAAAGTCCTTGTTATATTTCCAGTCTTTGATATATCCTAACTCTTTCATTTTATTAAGGTTTCGTTCAAAGGGTTGTATTATTTTTTGCGTTGGGCTTGCTCTATGTTTTTTTATATCTTCAAGTCTTGGTAGTGTTACAACATAGTCATAAATACTATTTACTTTAAAAACTTTCTCACGTTTTCCTTTAGTTAAGTTTATACGTCTGTTTATTCCTAAAAATTGAGATAATAACTTAATATGAGGATATTGTTTGTTGTTTATTCCATTTAATACTTTAGGTATATATGTAAAAAACTTTTTGTCGTAGGCTTGTTTCATTGCAAAGTAAAATTGGTCATCAAAAACTATTGATATTTCATCTTTTACAAAACTCTTTACTAGTAATATATCAAAGTATAAAAATTGTCCTCGTCCTTTTTTAAACTTTAAATTTAAACGTTCTAGTATTTGTAGGTTTTGCGTTATTTCTCTTCTTGCTATTTTCTTTTGGTTGATATTTGTTTCTTTTCCTAAAAATTGTAAGTACTCTGTTAAAGTAAGTGTTATCCATTTATTACTAAACCCTGTTGTAACGGCTTTATTCATTATTGCGTTAAACAAGTCTATAAGCGAGTAACTATTTAGAGTTTGTATAAGTTCATCATAAGCCTTTTGTATTTCTTCTTGAGTTAAGTTTTTCATTGCCTTTACATACTCGCTATTTTGAGGTGGTGTCGCTTTAATAGTCAATTCGTTACCGCTCTTATAAAATTCGTGTGTTGTATATTCTCCGTCTGTGTTCTTTTGTAGTCCTGGCGTTGCTATCTGTTTAGGTAGTTCTAGCATAATTTGGTTGGCTATTTGTTGGTTGTACTTTTCTTTTGCTTTTTCCTTGGCTTTTTCGTCTTGTATTAGTTTTTCGTACTCTGTATATGTTCTATTTTCCATTTTCTGCCTCGCTTTCCGCTACGGCTCTTATTTCGTTCTTAAGTCTATTCCAGTAGTATATAGTTAAGTCTTTTCTTATATCGCTATATAGTTCATAAGGTTGTATTTCGTAACCTTTTTTAGTAATGCCTTTAGCCTCTGTTTTGCTTTTGTCTTGCTTTAAAACTATTGTAGTTATGCTTTCTATAATTTTATTATATGTTTCGTTGTCTTTGTCGGTATCTAATAAAACACTTATTTTATAGTTTATTGTTTTTGTTGTCATTATATCTATATATAAGTCGCTCTTATTGTACTCGCTAGGGTCTTTATAAGAAACTCTTAACATATAAAGTATGTCATCTATTGTATTGCTTAAGTCGTGATAAGTTGCACAATTCCAGTAATCTATTATCTCGTCTTGGTCTATTAACTCTATTTGTAAGGCTTTTCCTATTGTCCTTAATATGGTCAAGTCGGCTAGTACTTGCCCGTACTCTAGATATAAACTATTAAATATATTCTTTATTGGTGCTTTTCCAACAAAGGCTTTTGGCTCTACTAATCTTTCTATTGTTAGGTCTTTATCATCTATTTTTAAGTTTATGTTTCTCTTTGTTGCCTCTCTGTCTATATGTTCTTTTGCTTCTTTGTTCTTGTCGCTTACCTGGTTTAGTAACAACTTAAGAGAATTTATAAAAGCGTCTTTTATGTTTGTAGTTACAATAAGGTTTATATTGTCAAACGCACGCCCTCGGTTTTCCTTTTTCTTGTAAAGGTTGTTATATATAGTCAAGATACTTTCAAAAAGGCTACTATAATAGTTTGCTAGTTCTTGTTTTTCCGCCGTGTCCTGTTGTGCCTTTAAAGTTCCATATATCAATATATTAGGTTTGTCGTCGGTTATTAAATCAATATAAGCCGTCCTTATTGCTTCTATTACTCGTTCTTTGCTTACTATGTCTTGTTGCTCATAAAACGCTTTTATTTCTTTGTCTGTGCTTTCTTTTTCCATAATATAACCCTCTTTTTATCTGTTTTATATTGTCGTATTATACAATATTTTCTCTTGTATAACAAGATATATATATTACAAGTCTAATTTGTTCAAGTCTTTTTTGTTTTCTTTTTCGCTTTTAGTTGTATACATACGAGTTATTGCAAGGCTACTATGTCCTAAAATATCCGCTAGTTGTAAAGGTGTTCCTAACCCTTGCTCTAGGTATGTTTTTGCAAAAAGGTGTCTAAAACTATGTGGGTGTGCTTTGCTTTTCTTTACTTTGGCTTGTCCGTGCAATGTATTGTATCTGTTTGTATATATAAGCGTTGTCTAGTGGTGTGTTGTTTCTACTCTTGAATATAACGCCTGTTGTTATATTCTCTTCTTTGCAATAGTTCATCAAGTCTTTTACTAGTGCCTTGTTTATCTCAACTTGTCTAGTTTTGCCTTTGTTGGTTACTATTGCTTGACCTTTTTTTACCGCTTCATAAGTAATAAATCTTAACTCGCTTACTCTTATACCTGTTCTTGCTAGTGTTATCATTAAGTAGTATAGTTGCTTCTTGCCTCGTCTTTCGGCTAGTCTTAAAAGTCGCTCATAGTCATTTTTACTTAAAATATCGTTTACTACATATTGGTTTTGTACTTTCATTAAATCAACTTGTAATGCTTTTCTAGTGTCGTCTGTTTCATCTCTAAAAGTATAGTTTATAAACTTGTTTATTATAGTTAGTTTGTTATTTATAGTTGCTACTTTCTCTTGCTCGTCCTGGATATGCTTTTTAAAATCAATTATTTTGAGTTTTGTTATATCTTCTTTAGTCTTTATATTCTCATAAGTCAAAAACTCGTTTATAACCCTTTTATATTGCTTTAGAGTACGCTCGCTTAACTCGTCCTCTATGCAATAGTTTATAAAGTTATCTAACATTTTCTATCCCTCTTTCTATCAATTATTAAGAAGCGGTTATATTTTAGTAAAGTCTAGTTTGTTAAGTGCTTCTTTTAGTTTTACGGCTTCATCTCGGCTTAAAGTTATTCCTTTTTGCATTTTGCCGTCGCTCCAGTTTCTTATATCCAGTTTTCTATATTGGTTGTTATAAGTAATTATATTAACCTCTTTTGTCGTGTTGTTATTCTCGCTTAATACCTCTATTTTTTCGTTTATTTCATAGTCAAACTTGTTTGTATCGCTCACTTTGTCTATTTCTCCTATTCTTATATAATATTGGTCTATCTTGTCTTGTCTGTATCTTGCTTTCATCTGTTTTTGTGCTTGCTTGCACTCTTCAATTTTCTTTAATATGTCTGTTAGTGTTATTTCTCTTTTCATCTTAAGCCCCTTTGTCTATGCTTCTTTGCTCCTGGTCGTCCGCTCTTGCTTCTAACTCTTCTATACGTTCTAATATGTCCGTGTTCTCAACTAACTTTTGACAATTACTAAAAAGGCTATTTACCGCTTGCACTTTCACGCTTTGAGGCGTTTTCTCGTCGTTTATAATATCCATTAAAACTTGGCTTGCTCTTTGTAGGTTGTTTTGCATAAACAAGGTTGTGTCTTGCATAAGTTCCTTTTTGCGTCTTTGTATCTCTTCTTTGACCTCGTTTTCTTTCAAGTAATTGTAGGCGGTTTTTCTTGCTATACCGCACTTTTTGACCGCTTCTTTCATACTATTACTTGTTAGGTATGCTTCAATAAAGTTTTGTTGTTTAGCGTTTATCATATTTTCGCCCTCTTTTCTTAATATTCGGTTGTATCAAAACAAGGTTTTAAATAGTCTAGTATATTGCTTTGCTTTGTTTTTGTGCCTGTTTCTAGTGCCTTTATTACCGCTTCATAACTCATATTGTTTTTTGCTCGTTGTTCCTGGTTTAGTTTATCAATTCTTTTTAATATGGCTTGTTTGTTCATAATTTACTCACTCTCTTTAAAGTTGCTTACTAGGTGGCTATTGTCTACTATTTCTATGTCTAATATATGAGGCTCTATATTCTTTTCTGTTGCGTACTTTTCTATGTCTTTTCTTGCCTCGTCTGTTGTCTTATAGTCTTTGTCTATAAAAGTTTCATCTAGGCTTAAGTCATTTACTTTTATTTTTCCGTCTAGGTTTGTTGTTATTGTAAATATTCTTGCGTCTTTTGGATATTTTCTATCTAGTTTTATTTCAATTTTCTTTAGTTGGTTTTTATATGTTTTATTGCTCATTGTTTACCTCTTTGTTAGCGTAACTTTTCAACTCTCTTGTAAACTCTTCTATAAGTGATATTGTATCGCCTTTTTTTAATATGCTTGTCATACGTTCTTTGTCTATTCCTAACGCTAGCATAATTTGATATATTGGTATATCTAGGTCAATTATACTTGGCTCGTACTTTGTATAGTACTTTTTCATTTTCTCTTTGTGATTTTCTATAAATGTAGTTGTATCACTTACTATATACTCTTGGTTGTTTATAGTTACTTTGCTTTGTCCGTCGTCTAGTTTTTCTATTAGGATAACGTCTTTTTTATCTTTTAATTGGTTTATAACTAGTTGCTTCTGTATATCATTTAGTCTTTTATTAAAATCTTTCAATTACTTTATACCCCTTTTTTATAATAGTTATCTCTTTGTCTTAACTCTTTTACTTGTCCTTTTATATATTCCAGTATTGTATAGTCGGCTTTAATTACTTTATGGGTCATAAGTTCTTGTAATTTGTTTTGAGTTTCTATTAAATATTCTATTGCTTTTTCGTCGTTCATAGTTTCTACCTCTCTTTTATTGGTTTATCGTTTCATATATTCTTTTATTTTCCGCTAGTAACTTTCGTAGGTCTGTATATATTGGCTTTATATCCTTTAGTCTGTAATTGTCCTCTAGGTGTAATATAATTAAATTTAAGGTTGTTATGTCCTTTTCTAAAATTTCTTTTATCTCTTTTTCTTTCATCTGTTTTTGTTCCTTTTCTATAATTTATTAAAAACTATTTGTATTTGTCTTTTGCTCTGTATCTATTGATATTACTATTATATCATAACATTTTTAATTTGTCAAGATAAGATATGTTATATTGTCAATTAAAGAGTTACTATATTTTCTCATAAATGGTTATAAATGCTTTTATATCAATACTTTGAGTTACTTTTTTGAGTTGCTCCTGGTATAGTAAAAAGTTGTTTATTTTCAAAACTATTCAAAAAGTATTTTTCAAAAATAATTTGTTTATATTTCAATAGTTTTCAAGTGTAAATATCAATATAACTTATAAAAAGCCTCTAAAAAGTATTATGGTTGTTTTTCTAGTGTTCCTCGAGTGTTAAAGTATATTACTTAAAAATAAAAATGGCTTAAAATCGAATATAGAGGCTTGTTTTTCCTGGTATATCCATAAAAAGAAGCGGTTAAGTCGCTTATGCTAAACCGCTTCTATGTTTTTACTTTTTATCTTTAATATTGTAAATCTCATTATTTATCATTAAGTCTTTTTCTACAAAGGTGTTGTATTTGGTGTAATAATCATAGGTTATTTTAAAGTTACTACGTCCGTTTCTGTTTTTTAGTCCTACTAGTTCTAGTTGTCTTTTGTCTTGTCCTTTTGCATTGTCTAGTTGTTGTCTTTGCCCGTTGCTTAAGTTCTTTTGGTTTGCTTTCATCTCTATATTATTAAGTTCTTGTAATTGTAACCCTAAAACTACGTCGCTACTATACTCTATTGCTCCACTTTCCTTAAATGCTTCAAAGTTTATAGTAGTATTGTAATTGCTTCTATTAAGAGAAGATATAACTATAATAGGTATGTCGTTATCCCTACTTATTCTTTTTAGTTCACTTATAGTAAAGTCCATTGCTTGTTTGTCTGTTTGTCTAGTGTCTGTTGGCTTTATTATTTGCAAGTAATCTATAAATACTATTGGTTTGTCTTTTGTGTCTGTAAATTGTTCTATGCTATTTCTTATTGTTTGTACGTCTACGCTAAAGTTACCCTCTTTTATAACTATGTTTTTAGATATTTTTATATATTCTACATAGGCGTTTGTAAAAGTTTCATTGTTCCATTGGTTTTTGTTCATTATATCAAAGTTAGTTAAAGGGTTATTGTTTCCGCTTAAAAATGTATATCTACTTATGCTTTTAGTTATTAACTCAAAACGGCTTTGCTCTAAACTAAAATACAAAACTTTGTTACCTTCACTTGCTAGGTTGTCCGCTATTTGCAAAACAAAGGTTGTTTTTCCTATGCTTGACCCGTGCCCCTAAAACGTATAAGCCTGGGTTAAGTCCGTTTAGTATAAAGTCTAGATTTTTAAACCCTGTGCTTATTTTTTTGTGTTCCTGGCGTTCTTTTAGTTCATTTTCAAAATTGTATATTAAATAATTAAAGTTAGATAAGTTGTTAAAAGGGTCTATGTTCTCGTAAAAGTAGTTCATTTGGTCGTTGTCGTAACAATACTTATAATAAGTGTCTATGGTTTCATTATTTCCTAAAACTAAAGGCGTAAACTTTATTTTACTTTGCTTTAGTTCCTTTTCTATGTCCTCTTCTTGTTCCTGGTTTTCTGTTCTTATTGCTAAAATGTAGTTACGCTTCATTGCTTTTTGGTTGCTAGTTATCTCTTTTATATAACTTGTCTTTATATACTTGTTTTCATCTATAATTTTGTTTAGTTCCGTAAATATAGCGTTTTTGCCGTGATTTTCAAGTATAAGTGCGTCGTCTATATTATTGCATATATAAATAGGCTCTTTATTTGGTTTTGTTATTTCTGTCGCTTCATATATCCTTTTGACTTTCTTAACCTGGTCTATGAGTTCCTTTTGTGTTCCGTTGCTTTGGGCTAATTGCTCGTATATTTCCTTTGTTTTTTGCCCCTGGTGTTCTAGGTTGGCTTTGTATAACTCTTGTGCGTATACCTCTAAAAGTGCTTGTTTTTGATACGCTCTTGTTTTCTTTTCATCTTCACTTAAAGGCTCTTGTATCTCTTCTTTTGGTGCTTGTTTTTCATCTGTTGGGCTTGTATTAACCTCTTTTATTATCTTTTCTAGTTCCTCTTCATTTTCCATAATATAACCTCTCTCTTTCTATATACTAAACCCTTTTTGTTTATCCTGGTTTGTAGGTTTGTATATGCTAACCGCTTCTATTTGCTTAAATGTTTTGTCTAGTTCTTTTTGCACTTGCTCCAGTTCATAAAAATTGTTGCTCTTATAAAATAAAGTTTGTTGGTCTACCTCTGTTTGTAGTAATCTGTATTTATCTAAAAGAGTATTGTATTTTTGTTTTAATGCTTTCTCTAATATCATCTAATAACCTCTATTTTTCTTTTTATACATTATAGCGTAGTGCTAGCGTAAGCGTTAAGCACTAACGCTACGCTTAATATACTTAATATAATTAGCATTTTTTTGTCGGTTGTAACCCTTGCTATTACTACGATTTA
>Ga0247608_10008251_pt1 | contig 10552 bp, 11 predicted proteins | sample 176DNAGHGlowgp2_FD_193490 | JGI IMG/M metagenome (GOLD analysis project Ga0247608, IMG submission 193490) | Sheep rumen microbial communities from Palmerston North, Manawatu-Wanganui, New Zealand - 1766 DNA GHGlow gp2 | ecosystem: Host-associated > Mammals > Digestive system > Stomach > Rumen ... | reverse complement strand
ATTCATTCTTTCGTCTAGATATTTTCTTAATTCTTCTATTTGTCCATCATCTAAGAACTTAGTAATTTCCTCATACTCTTTTTTGTTCATAACCTATTCCCCACTGAATAATTGTTTACTTTTTTCTTTTTTGAAATGCATTAAGATCTATTACATCAGGATTACCATTTAAAAATGCTTTCCCATTAATAGAAATATTAGTTGCTAGATAATTAATATTTTTATTCTCATCAGCTTCTTTATGCATACCATTATTTAAAAAGTTTTCAGCATTCTCTACACTATTTTCATATACTTCTTTAGATTGCTTTTCTTCATCTAATGCACTTTCACTTCTTAATATTTTAGCTTCTTCTCGTTTTATTCTTTCTCTTTCTTTTCTTGAATATCTTGTTGGTAACAGTTGTTTTTCATTTGTTATACTTTCACTTCTTAATATTTTAGCTTCTTCCTGTTTTATTCTTTCTCTTTCTTTTCTTGAATATCTTGTTGGTAACATGGGCGTTAAATAAAAGCTTTTTGCAGTTTTTAATGTCGATGACTCATTATCAATAGTAAAACAATTAGAACGATAATTCTTAGCATTGTGCCAAGCAGATGCTTCTTCACTTCTTGATTGTTTTATTCTTTCATCAGCTTCTTCTTTAAGTTTCATATATTTTTGATCACGTACTATTGTATAATCTACACTCTTTGCTTCTATAGCTTTTAAGTCTGGAATAATTATTCTTTTGTTTTTAGTCATAAAATCACCTCAATGATTTTATTATAAAGTAAAACATAGAAAAACACAATAAGTGCATAAAAAAACTCTAGTCACCGACTAGAGGACTTCTACAGTATTTACATCTACTAACTTTACTAGTAACTATATTACTAGCACCACACTTCTTACAAACAACAATACGTGTACTTTTCTTTTTATCTTGTTTGTCATCTTCCTGTTTTTCTTTTTCAGTAGCTATTTGTTTATTTGTGTAGTTTTCCATTTCAATACTAAAGAAATTTTTAACATATTTAATTAATCTATTTAAGAAATAAACTATTATCGCAAATACTATACCAATAACTATTAATGATTTACTTAGTTTAAATATATCATGCCTATATAAACCACTAGTAACAAAATCATTAAAACATGGTATATTCTTATAATTAAATCTTATTTGTTTAAATAATAATCTTAACCATTCAGGTATTAATAAAACTAGACCAGTAAATGCTAATATAAAAGGAGTAATATTCCTTTTCTTCTCAGGCCAAGTAAAGAATCTAAGTATAACTAAACATATACCTAAAAATCTACTATAGAATGTAGCTATTATTATTATAGGAATACTTCCTAATATCTTTATTAATAAGTTGTTTTTCATAAAACCACTTCCTATTACATATTATAATATGGTTTTACACTTTTTTCACTAAAAACTTGAAAAATATACACTTTTATGTAAAAATTATTTTTTTCTTGAAATATCATAAAAAAACACTTATAATAGTAAGCCAAGAGGGGATCTTATGGTTGATAATTATAGAATTAATGAATATGAAGATGAAAAATTAGTTCAAGTATATGTATACGATGACGAAGAAAAACAAGTACTAATTGATAAAGTAAACAGAATAGGCAATTTACGTATTGCTGAACTTAGACCATCAGGATTAAATAGTATAATATTTAATAAAGAAAGAAGCTATGATAGTTTCAAAGTAAAAATCGAGTATAAAAAAGATTACTTTTTAAGATTAATTGCTGAAGGATATAATCCTAGTGTAGTAAATAAATTAGTAGCTGCTACAAAATCTATATCTCTTATAGATGAAATAGCGCTTGAAGATCCAGTATTAAACTATATGCCTACAAAGCGTAATGATAAAATATATACTTCTGTAGAAATAAATATATATAAAGAAAAAAAGAAAGCTTAAATAAGCTTTCTTTTATTATTGAAATCATCTATTTTCTTTTCTAGTTTTTTAATATCTTCATCCATGGTATCAGAGTTAATTTCTTCAACTGTTAAATAACAGTCTACTATTTTACCAATAGTATTATTCCATACACCATTATAATACTTATATTGATTAAAACTACCACGTTCTTTAAAACTATATAAGTCATCTGTATTATCACCATGTATTAAAGAAAAATTAACATTTTCTCCTTTAGATACTCCAGATATATACGATGCATAAAATTCATCATTGGCTAAACCTTTAAATTTTCCATCCTTCTCAAGCAAAATTCTACCTCTCCAGATTTCTTCTTCCTCACCAACATAACATGAAATATTCTTTATAACTCTTTCTCCCATACTTCCCCACTGCTTTCTAGAATGGCATCTTCATATTACCATTTGCCATTTGTTTCATCATTTTTTTCATTTCTTCAAATTGAGTTAAAAGTTTATTAACTTCTGAAACTGATAATCCACATCCTTTAGCAATTCTTGTCTTACGACTTGCTTTAATTATTTCAGGATGTCTTCTTTCTTTAGGTGTCATAGAAAGTATAATTGCTTCAACATGTGTCATTTGTTTAGGATCTATATTAACATTATTAAGTCCCATCTTTTTAACTCCTGGTAACATCTTAATAATGTTCTCTAATGGTCCTAATTTTTTTATTTGTTTCATTTGTTTTAAGAAATCTTCTAAATCATATTTACCTGATTGCATCTTCTTAGCAGCATCCATAGCTTCTTCTTCAGATATAGCATCTTGTGCTTTTTCTACTAAAGCAACAATATCACCCATACCTAAGATTCTACCAGCCATTCTTTCAGGATCAAATGAATCAAGCCCATCAAGTTTTTCAGATATACCTATAAACTTAATAGGAACATTAGTTAAGTGTCTTACTGATAAAGCTACACCACCACGAGTATCTCCATCTAACTTAGTTAAGATAACTCCAGTTAAGTTTAATCCATCATTAAATCCATTAATAACGTTAATAGCATCTTGACCCATCATAGAATCTATTACTAATAATATTTCTTGTGGTTTAACTTCTAAACTAATGTTTTTAACTTCTTCCATTAGTTCATCGTCTATATGTAATCTACCAGCAGTATCTATTAAAACATAATCATATCCATTTTCTTTAGCATAATCTATAGCATGTTTACTTATTTCTACTGGATCATTCTTACCTTCATCATATACTTCGATATTAAGTTGTTTTCCTAATTGTTTTAACTGGTCTATTGCAGCAGGTCTATATACATCACCTGCAACTAATAATGGTTTCTTTGCATGTTTCTTTCTTAAGAAATTAGCAAGCTTACCAATAGTAGTAGTTTTACCACTACCTTGAAGACCTACTAACATTAAGATAGCAGGATTACCTTTCATATTAAGTGGAGCACTCTCTCCTCCTAATAATTCAGTAAGTTCATCTTTAACTATCTTAACAAACAACTCACCTGGTTTAATTGATTTTTGTACTTCCTCACCAAGTGCCTTTTCTTTAACTGTATTAGTAAATTCTTTAACTACTTGATAGTTAACATCAGCTTCTAATAACGCAAGTCTTATCTCACGCATCATATCCTGAATATTATCTTCAGTTATTTTTCCATATCCTTTTATTTTATGAAGAGCATTTTGAAGTCTATCTCCAAGTGATTCAAACATATTATCCCTCCTAATACTAATTCTATTATACCAATACACAAAGAAAAAAACTAGTATAAACTAGTTTTTAACTTCTAAAATTATTTAGATTTAATTACACCTTTTTCTTCAAGAATGTCAATAACGATAGGTGCTGCTGCTACGATAGCTCCAATTAGAACTATCCAAGGTGCAGTATAAGAAACTTTAATTCCTAAACTACTTGCTTCTTTTATTTCATCTTTAACTTTGAAATAATCGTAGAAAGTAATTACTAGTGCTGCAGCTGTAGATATTAAAGAAAATTTATCTTTCTTTAAATAAACAAGAACTGCAGAAACTGCTGCTGCTGCTAATACTAAATATGCACTAATAGCTTCGTCATAATCATCAGCTAATTTATTAAATTTAACTGATTCAGACATACCGAATGCACTAACCTTAACAAATGTTAAGAATACAGCTATCGCCATAATAGCACAACCAGCCCAGATAATATAGTTTCTATTTTTCTTTATGAAATCCATAGCCTTATCCATTCTAACTCCTCCTTAGTATCATTATACACTATTAATAATACCCTTGTCTATCAAAAAATAAAAAAAGAAACGAAAGTTTCTTTAATTATTATTACTCCACCTATTAACAACATCACAACTACTACTTTGAGGCATTGGATTAGGCATACTTAATCGTGCTATTATAGGAATTCTAAAGCCTGAACCAAACGCTAAACAGTGTCCTACTTGTAATGCTTTTTGTTTTTCGATTGTATCATCTGTTATATTAGGAATCATCTTAGTAATATATTCAATATCACGTGGATGGCTCATCTTAAATATAATAAAGTTTGAACATTGAGAAATAACAGTATCAGAAAGTTCAACAGGTCTTTGACTAATAAGTGCAAGTAATACACCATATTTTCTTCCTTCTTTAGCTATTCTATCAAATATATTATAACCAAACAGATTAGTATCTTTATCCCTTTGAACATATCTATGAGCTTCTTCAAGTATTAGATTGAATGGTAATGAACCTCTTTCAATTTTCTTACTTAAATCAAATATTAATCTAGACATAATCTTAACTATAGCTTTAGCAAAACTATCATCTACATCTTCTAAATTAAAATTAATTATCTGATATTTTTTATTATCTTTAACTATTAATTTACTAACAAATTGATCCAATGTAACAAACTCTTTATATTCAAAGAATTTATTATTAGGTCCTATAACTAATTCATGTAGTTTTACTTTTAACGTAATAGCATCAGCATATACATTTTCATTTCTTAACCAACCTTCACTTATTAATGCAAAGTTTAATGCTTTTTCAAGTTCAATAAGTCCATATCTCTGAACACTTTCTGGTTCATATTGATTAAGATCTGGTCTTATATATTGATTAACATATTCCGTAAGTAATACACGCTCAGAGAAATTATCAGTATTATCAATTAAGAAACATTCTTGTAATCTTCTTGTATATCCAATACCTTGAACAGTAGCATTTAGATTAAATGCATCTGTTTGACATGTATTAAATAATGAGAAAATTTCATCTCTTTTACTAGCTGCACTTTGATTAGAATAAAGTATAGTCATAATAGCACTAGCTATTAAATGATTTTGATAATCAACTGCTTTTTCACTAGATTCAGCAAATATTCTAACTAGTTTTAATGCTTTCTCTAAAATAGATATTTGTGTATATGTATTAACATCAAGTAATAAGCTTATATCCTCAACACTAAGTAACCATAATGGTATACTTAATATTTCATGTGGATAAGGGCTTTTCTCATTAGTAGTAATAAAACGATAATTATAATTAGGGTTAACATTATTAATATTTGCAAAAGCTGTATAATATTCTGAAGATGAATCAAATATTAAAAAGTTTGATTTATAAGGTATAAAATCTGGTTGATTATATATGTTTTGAATAATTCTTGAAACACCACATGATTTACCTGAACCAGTATTACCAAATACACATAAATGCTTACTAAATAATTCATTCATTTCAACATATACTTGTTGATTACTATAGAATGGGCTTATACCTAGTAATAAGTTACCACGTGCTGGTTCTCCAACAATAAATCTTAGTTCATCTGGTGTTAAACTACGAATGGTAGCTGATAAATTAGGTTTTCTTAAAATACCACCTATAAATCTACCATTTTCTAGTTCACCTAGCATCTTAGCTTTAACTGTTCTTGGATTCATTTCTTTTATTTCAGCAAGTATAGATTTTTCACTATCTTCTAAAACAATAGGCATATTCATAATATCAGTATTAACGACACTACCTTCAACTAGCGCTATTTCAACATCAATATCACCTACATAAAGAATTCCCTTAAACATAATATCAACCCCTATATTAATTCTTCTATTTCTTTCTTTATCTTATCATCTAACCTATCTATTATTTTACCAATTTTTTTAGATTTTTCATAGAGTTTTAGATTATTTTCATAAAATTCTAATTTTTCTGTTACTATTTTCAATTGATTATGTACAGCATTTCTACTTATTCCATTATTCTCTGCTATTTCTGCAAGCGATAAATCATTGAAGTAATAATCTTCATAATATTCTCTTTGCTTATCTGTGAATAATCCACCATAATAGTCATATAAATTATTATAATAAATCTTATCCATTTACATCATATCCTTAAATAAACCATATATATAATCTTCTATATCAAATGCTTGTAAGTCATCTTTAGTCTCACCAAGTCCAATATATTTAACAGGTATATCTACTTCTTCTTTTATAGCTAGAACTATACCACCTTTAGCAGTACCATCTAACTTAGTTAAAACTATACCAGTAATATTAGTTATTTCTTTAAATGCTTTAGCTTGGCTAATACCATTTTGACCAGTAGTAGCATCTATTACTAATAATGTCTCATGTGGAGCATCAGGTATAGACTTAGCTATTACTCTATTAATCTTTTCTAACTCATTCATAAGATTAACTTTATTTTGTAGTCTTCCAGCAGTATCTATCATAACTACATCATAGTTATCATTCTTAGCTTTTTCAATACCATCAAATACTACAGCAGCAGGATCTGCTCCCTCTTCTTTTCCAATAAAGCCAGCCCCAACTCTTTCTGCCCACTCTTCTAATTGTTTTACTGCTCCTGCTCTAAATGTATCACCAGCAACTAATAATACTTTTTTATTACGTTCTATCATCTGATAAGCAAGCTTAGCTATAGTAGTAGTTTTACCTACTCCATTAACACCAACAAATAATAAAACTGTTGGTCCAGCTTCAGCAAATTTAATCTTACTTTCTAAAATACTATCATCAACATATATAATGAATAATTCATCTACTATAACTTCTTTTAAATCCTCAGGATTATCAATCTTATCCTTCTTAACTCTATCACGAAGTCTATCCATAAATTTCATAACTGTATTAACACCAATATCAGCCATTATTAATATTTCTTCTAATTCTTCAAAGTATTCTTCATTTATTTTTTCATATTTATTAGTTAATCCTATTAGACTAGATACAAAACTATTTCTAGTCTTAGTAAGACCTTTTTCATATACTTTAGCTTTTTTTACATCTACTTTAGAAACATTTTCCTCTTCTACGCTAGTTTTTTCTTTCTTTTCTTTCTTAGGTTTTTCTTTTTCAACAGGTTCTGTGAATATTTTTTCTTCTACTACTTCTTTTTCCACAACCTCTGTTGGTATCTCAGTTAGTTCTTCTTCATCAACAACACTTTCAACTATTTCAGTTGGAGTTATTTCCTCATCTATTTCTTTTTCCACAACTTTTGTAGGAATCTCCTCTTTTATTTCTGTTACTGAAGTATCCTCTACCTCATTAACCTTACTAAACATACTTTTAATTTTACTAAATAATCCCATATGTATCCTCCTATTTCGCTATATAAATTATATCAAATATACAAAATAAAAAAAAGACTTAAACTGAAAAGTTTAAATCTAAAATAATTATATTTTTTAATTATAATGAGGTAAACATTTTTGACAAATTCCTAAAAATTTAGTATAATGTATCTCGGTTAGTTCTTATAATTAACATAAAAGAAAGGAGATTTTATAAAAATGAAACCAGACAATAATGAAACAAAAATTATTGTGTTAGGTGGTTTAGGTGAAGTCGGGAAAAACATGTATTGTTTAATGCATGAAGACGAAATTATTATTATTGATGCGGGTATTAGTTTTCCAGAGAGAGAACTATTAGGTATTGATTATGTCATACCAGATTATAATTTTTTAAAGGATAACGAAGATAAGATTAAAGCTCTTATTATTACGCATGGTCATGAGGATCACATCGGTTCTATACCATTCTTAGTTCAAGCTGTAAATATACCAGCTATTTATGCTCCAAAACAAGCAAAAGAATTAATAGCTATTAAGTTTGAAGACCGTAATATTCGTTATGATAATCTTTATGCTTATACAGATGAAGATGTATTAAAATTCAAACACTTTACAGTTGAATTTTTTAAAGTTACCCATTCAATTCCCGATTGTCATGGAATTTGCCTAACAACAAAAAATGGTAGTGTAGTTACTACCGGAGACTTCAAATTCGATCTAACACCAATTGGTCCTATGGCAGATTTAGCTAAGATGGTACATTTAAGTGAACGTGGTGTTGATGTATTAATAAGTGATTCTACTAATGCCTTAAATGATGGTTTTTCAATTAGCGAATCTAAAGTTGACAATGCTTTAAATAATGTATTTGATAAATATGCATCAAATAGAATTATTATAGCCACATTTGCTTCTAATATATATAGACTTAAACATATTATTGAAACATGTTACAAACATAATAGAAAAGTATGTGTATTTGGTAGAAGCATGGATAATAATATTAAGATATCTATAGATGGTGGATATATTGATCATAAAGAAATAATAGTTACACCTGAAGAAGCTAAAAACTTAAAAGATAGTGAAATCTGTATACTATGTACTGGTTCGCAAGGAGAACCACTTGCAGCATTATCCAGAATGGCTGATGGTACATTCAAACAACTACAATTAAAAAGTGATGATATAGTCATATTCTCAAGTAGTGCTATACCAGGTAACCAATTAAGTATATCTAGAACTATTAATAAACTATACTTAAGAGGCATAAAAGTATTAACTACTTCAGTTCTTAACGACTTACATACATCAGGGCATGCTAATGAAGAAGAATTAAAACTAATGATTAGATTAATTAATCCTACATATTTAATGCCTTTCCATGGTGAATATAGAATGCTTAAAAGACATGCTGATATTGGTATAAGCTGTGGTATTCCAAAAGAAAATACATTTATACTTAAAAATGGTGAGATGTTAATTCTTAAAGATCACGTTGTTACTAAAGCCAAAGAAACAGTACCGGGCGATGATATCTATGTTGATGGTAGTCGTATTGGTGAAGTAGGTAGTGTTGTATTAAAAGATAGAAAAATAATGTCTAATGATGGTATCTTAGTCGTAATAGCAAATATTGATATGAAGCATAGAAAATCTTTAATTAAACCAAATATAACTACTAGAGGATTTATAATGGTTAATGAAAATGAAGAATTAATTAAAGAAATAGAAACAACAGCTGATAATACAATTAATAATGTTTTAGCTAATACAAAAGATGGTATTAATGATATCAAGAGTAAAATAACTAGTGATTTAGTTACTTTTATTCAAGAAAGAACTGGTCGTAACCCAATAGTTTTACCAGTTATTATAGACATAAATAAAGAGTAATCAAATGATTACTCTTTTTATTATTCAACTTTAGTTTCTACTTCTAGATTTGAAGAAGGAACAACCTTGATCTGAGACCATTCACTCCACTCTCCATAGTTTGTTCTTTTACATGTCTTATAGCATGTTTGGCAACATTTATCAGGTTCATTAAAACTAAATCCTGATGGACATGTTTTATTTTGCTTAGCTGTTTCAGTAACAACACAATTACATGCATATGGTTCACATTGATAGTTTTCTGTTGAAATACTACGTGATCTATAATAAGTTCTACCAACAATATCCTTAACTATTATAGTTCTTTTCTTTTCTGTATAATTACCTACTTTGTCAAATGCAGTATATGTAACCTCATATGTTCCTTCATGAGTTGTATCTATTTTATCAGGTGTAGCTACATAATTATTTGAAAGTCCTGATCCATTTTCAGTAATAACCACACCATTACGTACTGAAAAATTATTATTTAATTGGACAGTAGTTGGGTTTTCGAAATTAATTTGTGGTGCTTCTTTATCAATATTTCTTATTGGAACACTTATAGTTTTACTTAATCTACCATTCTTATCTTTAACCGTTAATAAGAATACTTCATTTGCTAGTACTTCATATGTAGGACTCTCTTGGAAGTTTTTACCACCATCAAATGAATAAGCACTTATTTTAGATTTATCATTAGTTATAGTAATAGTTACATTACCACTAGTCCAATCCTTTGTTGATAATTCATATAATGGATATTTGATTAATGGTTTTTTATTTTGTTCCTGAACATATAAATATATAAATAAACCTATCAACAAAACACTAACACCAATAATAGATATAAGTATTATTTTAGCAAGTTTATGATTTTTTCTTTCATAAGTTTCCATCTAATCATCCCTTTTTCTACTCTAATAAAATAATAACATAAAAATATAAAATTGGAAAGAAAAAGAAGAAACTATTTAGCTTCTTCTTGTGCTCTTGTTTCACGAATAACTGTAATCTTAATAGTACCAGGATATTGCATTGTTTCTTCAATTTTATCCTTAATATCTCTAGCAACCTTATGAGCAGTTAAATCATCGATTTCTTCAGGCTTAACAATAACTCTTAATTCTCTACCTGCTTGAACAGCAAATGTCTTAT